>Ga0070683_100000163_pt1 | contig 43905 bp, 39 predicted proteins | sample KBSC713LmetaG_FD_64662 | JGI IMG/M metagenome (GOLD analysis project Ga0070683, IMG submission 64662) | Corn rhizosphere microbial communities from Kellogg Biological Station, Michigan, USA - KBS C7.1-3L metaG | ecosystem: Host-associated > Plants > Roots > Rhizosphere ... | reverse complement strand
TCTTCTGATCTGAATGACCTCTATCGTCGTGTGATCATTCGCAATAATCGCCTGAAACGTTTATTGGAGATCAAAGCTCCTGAGGTTATTCTACGTAATGAAAAGCGTATGCTCCAGGAAGCAGTAGATAGCTTGTTTGATAACTCGAGGAAATCAAATGCTGTCAAAGCAGAAGGAGGACGTGCACTGAAATCATTAAGTGATGTATTGAAAGGTAAGCAAGGCCGCTTCCGCCAAAATCTTCTTGGTAAGCGCGTTGACTATTCAGGCCGTTCAGTGATTGTGGTGGGACCTGAATTGAAATTGCATGAATGTGGTTTGCCAAAGGATATGGCTGCTGAACTGTTCAAGCCGTTTATCATTCGCAAATTAATTGAAAGAGGTATAGTAAAGACAGTAAAATCAGCAAGGAAACTGGTTGACAAAAAAGAAGCCGTGATTTGGGATATTCTTGAGAATATTTTAAAAGGTCACCCAGTATTACTTAACCGTGCCCCGACATTGCACCGCTTGTCGATCCAGGCGTTTCAACCAAAATTGATCGAAGGGAAAGCGATACAGTTGCATCCATTGGTTACAACGGCATTCAATGCTGACTTTGATGGTGACCAAATGGCTGTTCACGTTCCTTTAAGTAATGCTGCCGTGTTAGAAGCGCAATTGCTTATGCTTGCTTCTCACAATATTTTGAATCCACAAAATGGAACGCCCATCACTCTTCCTTCACAAGACATGGTGTTAGGTTTGTATTACATCACGAAGGGTAAGAAATCAACCGAGAAAGAGAAAGTGGTCGGTGAAGGCAAAGTGTTTTATTCGACAGATGAAGTGATCATTGCTTACAACGAGAGAGTAGTTGATCTTCACGCCTATATCAAGGTAAAGACAAACATTCGCAATGTAGATGGCTTGTTAGAACATAAATTGATTGAAACGACGGTAGGCCGTGTGTTATTTAATCAGCATGTGCCCAATGAAGTTGGTTTTGTAAATGCATTGCTTACCAAGAAAAATCTTCGGGAGATCATTGGCGATATTATTAAGATCACCAATATTCCAAAAACTGTAAAATTCCTTGATGATATTAAGCAACTTGGTTTCCGCACGGCCTTCCAGGGTGGTTTGTCATTTAACATCAATGACCTTATCATTCCTGAGATCAAGGAAGAGCTTTTACAAAACGCAAAAGGTGAGGTTGACGAAGTTTGGGACAACTACAATATGGGTCTCATTACAAATAATGAACGTTATAACCAGATCGTGGATATCTGGAGCCGTGTAGACACAAGGATCACTGAAACGTTGATCCGTGATCTGAGCAGTGACAAGCAGGGATTCAATTCAGTGTACATGATGCTTGATTCCGGTGCCCGTGGATCTAAACAACAGATCAAACAGCTGGCTGGAATGAGAGGACTGATGGCGAAGCCGAGAAAATCAGGTTCTACCGGTTCTGAAATTATCGAGAACCCAATTCTTTCCAACTTTAAGGGTGGACTGAATGTATTGGATTACTTTATCTCTACTCACGGTGCTCGTAAAGGTCTTGCTGATACTGCGTTGAAAACAGCTGACGCCGGTTACCTGACGCGTCGTTTAGTTGACGTAGCACAGGATGTAGTGATCAGTGAAGAAGATTGTGGTACACTACGTGGGATCGCAACAACTGCGTTAAAGGATAATGAGGACATCATTGAGCCGTTAAGTGACAGGATCGATGGTCGCACATCATTGCATGACGTGTACGATCCGCAGTCAGAAGAATTACTTGTGGCTGGTGGTGACGGTATTACGCCGGAGATTGCGAAGAAGATAGAGGAAGCGGGTGTAGAAGTAGTTGAAATCCGCTCAGTGCTTACCTGCGAAAGTAAGCGTGGTGTTTGTGTGAAATGTTATGGAAAGAACCTTGCCGCGGGAGCACTTGCACAAAAGGGTGACGCGGTAGGTATCATAGCTGCTCAATCAATTGGTGAACCAGGTACACAGTTAACACTTCGTACATTCCACGTGGGTGGTGTCGCAGGTTCTGCCTCTGTTGAATCTACGCTCCCCGCAAAATTTGATGGAACGATTCAGTTTGATGGCTTACGCACCGTTATTACTGAAAATAATGAAGGTGAAAAAGTACAGACCGTTATTGGTCGGACAGGTGAGGTAAGGATCATTGATACGAAGAATGATCGTTTAATGATCTCGCACAATATACCTTACGGTGCAACATTGTTGATGAAGGATGGACAAAAGATCGGCAAAGGAGATATTATCTGTACATGGGATCCATTCAATAACGTAATTGTTGCTGAGCTGAATGGTACGGTTAAGTTTGAAAACGTGATCGAAGGCGTTACTTACCGTGAGGAAGCAGATGAGCAAACTGGCCACCGTGAAAAGGTAGTTATTGAAACCCGTGACAAAACAAAAATACCTTCCATTCTTGTTGAAGGAAAAGAGATCAAATCATACAACCTGCCTACCGGAAGCCATATCGTAGTGGAAGAAGCTGAGGAAGTAAAAGCCGGGCAGGTAATTGTAAAGATCCCGCGTGTACTTGGAAAGTTAAGAGATATAACAGGTGGTTTGCCACGAGTAACTGAATTATTTGAAGCAAGAAACCCGAGTAACCCGGCCATCGTTTCTGAAATTGATGGAGTAGTGACAATGGGTGCAGTAAAACGTGGTAACCGTGAGATAATTATCGAAGCGAAAGATGGTGTAACAAAAAAATACCTGGTGCCATTAACGAGACAGATCCTTGCACAGGATGGAGACTTTGTGAAGGCGGGTTCACCGTTGAGTGATGGACAGATATCGCCGCAGGATATTCTTTCGATCCAGGGTCCTTTTGCGGTTCAGCAGTACGTAGTAAATGAAATACAGGAAGTATATCGTTTACAGGGTGTAAAGATCAATGACAAACACATTGAAGTGATCGTTCGCCAGATGATGCGTAAGGTGAGCATTGTTGACCCGGGAGATACCAAATTCCTTGAAGAAGATCTTGAAGATAAATTTGAATTTGTTGAAGAGAATGATTTCATCTTTGACAAGAAAGTTGTAACAGAGCCGGGTGAATCAGCTAAGCTGCGTGCAGGACAAATTGTAAGTCTTCGCGAACTAAGAGAAGAAAATTCGATCCTTCGCCGCAACGACAAAAAGTTGGTTGAATTCCGTGATGCAAGGCCTGCTACATCAGCACCCACTCTTCTTGGTATTACGAAGGCTTCGCTGGGAACGCAAAGTTGGATCTCTGCGGCATCATTCCAGGAAACTACAAAGGTATTGAGTTCTGCTGCTATCCAGGGTAAGTCCGATGAAATGCTTGGATTAAAAGAGAATGTGATCACCGGTCACCCGATACCAGCAGGTACAGGGTTGCGCGAGTTTGAAAACATGATCGTAGGCAGCAAGGAGGAATACGAATTGCTTCAAACCACCAGGGAAGCGATGGCTTATGATGAAGAAGAATAACTAGGAGGCACGAGATTCAAGGTGCAAGTTGGCAAATAAATTTTTAAGGAGTGAGAGACATCTTACTCCTTTTTTATTTAGTATTTGGACTGTGAATCTTGAACCTTGTTCCTTGTATCTTTTGCCTGTTAAGTGTTTCCTAAAGTAACGCAATGCTTATATTTGCCCGCCTAACTGTCCTTATTTTGCAAAAAACCGAGAGATGAAAAATGGCCTGGTTATTCTGAATGTGATCCTTTTGATGGCAGTAGGTTTTTTGTTTTATCTACACTTCACTTCTCCGAGATCCAATACAAGATCGCAGAACAAATCTGAGCCGAGGGATCCGGTTGATTCCGCTGAACAAGGTGCTTGCAGGATCGCTTATTTCGAAATGGATTCAGTGGCAGCCAATTTCGAAAAAGCGAAAGAGATGCAAACTGAGCTGGAAAAGAAAGAAGACAAAATGAATGCGGAAATGAATCGCCTCCAAAATTTATATCAGCAAAAGTATATCAACTTTCAACAGCACGGGCCCACGATGAGTAGCTCACAACTGGATGCAGCCAGGAATGAACTTGGCCAACTGGATCAAAATATAAAAGATACGAAGGCCAGCATGGACCAGGATTACAAGACTTATTATGTACAAACGCAACAGGAAATTCTCTCCATGATCAGGAAATTTTGTTCTGAATATAATAAGGATAAAAGATACGCGATCATTATATCCAATGAGCCGGGTCTTGTGTTCTACAAGGACAGCACAATGGATATTACCCGTGATCTTTTGGAGGGTTTGAATAAGATGTATGGGAAAGCCAGGTCTGAGAAAAAATAATAAGAGCAGTCCCCACAAATTTGGGGACTTTTTTATTAATGAGATTGCTGGAAATCAACAGATCAATTTAGAAGATTAAAATTCCTATCTTGAACCCCGTCCGACCGGATCGTCCGGGCGGGAAAACTAACTCTTCATGGCAGAGAAAATAATGAGCGAACCACAACATGCAACCTCATTTAAGCAATCACTGGGATTATTGGATGGAACGATGATAGTGGCCGGTTCGATGATCGGTTCAGGGATCTTTATTGTCAGCGCTGATATCACAAGAAATGTGGGTAGCGCGGGTTGGTTGATTGCTGTTTGGCTAATCACCGGATTTATGACAATAACAGCCGCTGTGAGTTATGGAGAGTTGAGTGGAATGTTTCCAAAAGCCGGCGGGCAGTATGTGTATTTGAAAGAAGCGTATAACCCATTTGTTGCTTTTCTATATGGCTGGAGTTTTTTTGCTGTTATACAAACAGCGACGATCGCTGCTGTAGGAGTTGCCTTTTCCAAATTTGCCGGGTATTTTATCCCGGCATTGGAATTAAAAGACGAAAATATCCTGGTGCATGTCGGTTCACTTAAAATTTATATTGCTCAATTAGTGTCCATTGCCCTAATTGTTTTTCTCACATGGGTTAACACCAAAGGGATCAAGAGCGGAAAATTTATTCAGACGACGTTTACGTCTGTCAAGCTTCTTTCTTTATTTGGCCTGATCGTGTTTGGTTTTCTGATCGGATCTAAGTCGGGAACGTGGCATACAAACTGGCAAGATGCATGGAAAATAAAAGGAATTTCGGAAGATGGCGGTATAAAAGAATATTTACCAATGGCTGCACTGGGAGCCATTGCAGCGTCCATGGTGGGTTCTATCTTCAGCAGCGATGCATGGAACAATGTAACCTTCATCGCCGGTGAAATAAAAAACCCCAAAAAAAATATCGGATTGAGTTTATTCCTGGGAACGTTGATCGTTACAATCATTTATGTTTCTGCCAACCTGATGTATGTTAATGTTCTTTCGCTTCATGATATTGCTTTTGCACCACAGGACAGAGTAGCTGTTTCTGCTGCTAACTCAATTTTTGGTGCAATAGGGACTTATGTTATTGCGGTGATGATCATGATCTCAACCTTTGGATGCAACAATGGATTGATCCTCGCCGGTGCAAGAGTTTACTATACTATGGCGAAGGATGGCTTGTTCTTTAAACAAACCAGCACATTGAATCGTAATGCTGTCCCGGAATTTGGACTGTGGATACAGTGTATTGTTGCGTCAGTCTTGTGTTTAAGCGGCAAATATGGGGATCTTCTTGACATGATCTCTTTTGTAGTAGTCATCTTTTATGTATTGACGATTGGGGGGATTTTTATTCTTCGTAGAAAAAGACCTGATACAGAAAGGCCTTATAAGGCTTTTGGCTATCCTGTTCTGCCAGCTATTTATATTTTAATGGGCATCTCCTTTTGTCTTTTATTGATTAAGTATAAACCACAATATACCTGGCCGGGGCTGATCATTGTTCTAATCGGCATCCCCCTCTATTTTATCGCCATCACTGTCCGAAAAAAATAATTAACCGATTTTTGCAGCATGGAAAATTTTCAAAGGCTGTTTGATTCGTTCGCAACTTTAAAAGTTGGAGTAATCGGCGATGTTATGCTTGACACTTACATGTGGGGCAGGGTGGATCGCATCTCTCCCGAAGCTCCTGTACCCATTGTAGTATTAGATGAAAAAGAATATCGGATCGGCGGTGCAGGAAATGTAGCACTCAATTGTCATTCACTTGGCTCCCAGGTTTTCATTTTGTCCGTCACAGGTGATGACAAAGAGGGATTACTCCTCGAAGAACTTTTCCAGGAGAGTCTGATCGATACATCTTATCTCATAAGGAGTCCATCGAGGGTGACGACGAGCAAAACAAGGATCATCAGCCGCAACCAGCAGATGATGAGGCTCGACGCCGAAATAACCGGGGCTCTTGATGAAAAAGATGAAGAAAATTTATTGGAACAGGTTCGCTCTTTCATCCAGACAGAAGACCCGGATGTAATGATCTTTGAAGACTACAATAAAGGGATATTGACAGAGAAGATCATCGGAGAAACCATTACACTTTGCAAACAGACAGGCGTTATAACGGCTGTTGATCCTAAAAGAAAAAATTTCTTCTCCTATCATAACGCAGATATTTTCAAACCGAACCTTATAGAAGTAAAGCAGGCCTTGAATATTTTATTTGATGACGTCAATGATTCTTTGTTGAGTAAAATCCATTTCGAATTAAGAAATATTCTCGAACATAAAATTTCTTTTATTACTCTTTCTGACAAGGGCGTCTTTTATCAAAAGGACGGCAGTGCGTCACTTATTCCGTCACACTTACGGAATATTGCTGATGTATCAGGCGCCGGCGATACCGTGATCGCAGTAGCGGCATTGGTGTACGCGGCTACGCAAAACGTTCATCTCATGGCCGAGGTTGCAAATATAGCCGGAGGATTAGTTTGCGAAGAAGTAGGCACAGTTGCGATTGACAAAAGCAAATTGCAAAATGAATGTGAGTTACTACTTTCATGATTCTTTTATCATTCCGAATGTCCATTCATTCCCAGGCAGAGAATTTATTGAGTATTAAAAGAATTTCTGGTTGCGTTAGTATTCATTTAACCATCTTTCAAAAAACTTTGAAATTATTCGGTGCTAAACTGATTAAATTCGGTCGAAATAATATGCTATAACAGAGTATGTCAAAATTCACTATTGCTATTCACGGGGGAGCTGGAACCATTCTTAGAGGGCACATGACCGCGGACCTTGAAGTAGCCTATACCGAAGGCTTGAAAGCGGCTGTGGACGCAGGTTTCGCGGTGTTGGAGCAGGGTGGGGCGGCTGTTAATGCAGTTAAGGCGGCCATTGTTGTGCTAGAGGATAATATTCTTTTTAATGCAGGACGTGGCTCCGTATTTACAAAGAAGGGTGTGCAGGAGATGGATGCCGCGATCATGAATGGCGCTACGCTTGAAGCTGGTGCAGTGGCCGGCGTTCGCAATGTCCGTAATCCGATCATGCTGGCCACGGAAGTTATGCTGCACAGCAATCATGTTTTTTTAAGCGGCAAGGGTGCTAATGATTTCGCAATTAAGCAAGGGGTCAAACTTGAACCCGATGAATATTTTTTCTCTCAATTCCGCTATGACCAATGGAAATCAATCCGTGATTCTGATAATTATTCGTTGGATCATACTCATCAGCGGCTTGAGGAGTTAATGCGTGATAAAAAATTTGGAACAGTAGGGGCTGTGGCTTGTGATGACAAAGGAAATATAGCAGCTGCTACCAGCACCGGCGGCATGACCAATAAAAAATACGGACGCATTGGAGATAGCCCCATTATCGGTATCGGAACTTATGCTAATAATAACACTTGTGCCATTAGTTGTACCGGTCATGGTGAACCCTTCATTCGGTGTGTAGCGGCGTATGATGTCAGCTGCTTAATGGAATACAAAGGCCATAGTTTGGAAAAGGCAATGAATATTGTTGTGAACGAAAAACTTACAAAACTCGACGGAGAAGGGGGCATGATCGGTGTTGATGCACTTGGTAACCACGCTATGATCCTGAACAGCGCCGGTATGTATCGCGCATATCGCTCCAGTGATGGTGTGAGTGAGGTCGCTATTTATAGATGATAGTTTTATAGAGGATAGATGATAGTTGGTCTTGAGCGCCGGTAATTCTATTTAGCTTTTCTTGCGTCGCACTCTTGTACGCCTGTCCGCTGCGCAACAATGGTGATTCTGTTCGATAGGGGAATGTCAGATAGGAATACTATTTCCTCATAATTCTTATCTTTCCTGCAAATCGTAGTTCTATCTTCTATGACCAAATATGCGATTATAGTTGCAGGCGGTACGGGTTCAAGAATGGGCGGCAATCTTCCCAAGCAATTTATGCTGCTGAAGGATAAACCTGTGTTGTATTATTCACTCAAAGCGTTTTTAGATGCATATGACGACCTGAAGATAATTCTCGTTTTACCTGCTGCCTTTACGGACCTTGGAGATGAGATCATTGATGCATATTTTGATAAAGAGCGAATTAAAATTGCGATCGGTGGTGATACACGTTTTCAATCAGTAAAAAATGGCCTGGGGCTTATTGAGAGTGAGTCGATCATTTTCGTGCATGATGCCGTTCGCTGCCTGGTATCTGCGGGGCTTATTCATCGTTGTTATGAAGTCGCAATGGAAACTGGCACCGCTGTACCCGTTATTCCATCAAAGGATAGTGTAAGAATTCTAAGCGATGATGGGCATGCAGTGATGGATCGCAACAGGGTGATGCTGGTACAAACTCCACAAACCTTCCATAGCAAGATACTATTGCCTGCCTTCGATATTGACTACAAAGACAAATTTACCGACGAGGCCACTGTGGTGGAAGCTTACGGGTTACGGGTATCTCTGGTAGAAGGAGACGAAACTAATATTAAAATAACAAGGCCGGTCGATCTACTCATTGCAGAAAACCTTGTGCACAGGTAATAAATGATAACCAATAATTATTTTTTTACCAATTTGAAGTACCAGGGCAAATTATTTACACGGATCGCTGGGTATTTCTCATCGATTGCTCCAAAACTACTATAGAAAAAAGCAAGATTAGGAATATCAGAGCCTTCAAAATCCAATAATAAATTTTTTCGCGCATGATCTTTAATGAATGCATCAATTAGTGCATGGGAAGCTCCTGCGGTTCTTCCGTTTGGATGATTGCCAACAAGAATGTAATAGGCCCTGTTGTTTGAAAAAAAGAAGACGCATGAAGAAAGTAACTCCCTGGCGGCCGAGAAAATTCCGTAGGTGATCGCCTGGTCTCTTTTATGAAGCAAATAGTACAAGTTTTTGAATCTTTCGAAATCATGTTTTTGATTTGAATAATTTTTGCTTTGTTGCCTGGATAATTCTATTACTAGTTCTACCGGAAAATTTGTTTGTGTGGTGCAGCCCAGCTGGAAGGCCTTCTTGATGTTCCTTTGTATATTTTCCCTGTAATTGTTATGAAGCTCGTCATAGGAAGAAGATAAATTCAAAACAAAATTGTCACGAAGCCGGATATCAAAATCTTTCAGGTGAATAATATTCTGATGATTGAGACAAATATCCCAATATTTGAATTTTGGCGGAATTGCTTTCAGGAATGATTTCGATTCTTTTGTATGGACATTTTTCCCGAACACCCCTAACTGTGCACAAAGGAAAGGCTGATACAAATAGTGAATGCCATATTTCTTATTCCATGTAAGCGGCATGAGTGCCTCGTAGTCGTTAAGTACCAGCCCATCCCACTGACCGGCCATGTGATCAAGATAAAATGAGTAACCATAGATCAATCCATTATCCGCCTCTTTAATACAACGGTCCCATTTTGTTTTATCGATCTCATGATGTGAAAGGTATCGTATGGTGAATGAGTGAGCCATCAGAAGGAAAAATACTTGTCGATTGTCCTCAGGTTAAAATTTGCGATATCAATGCTAAAGGAGATCCTTTTCCAGAAACGATCTTTCTTTTCTAACGTAGATTGAATATAATTTTTATACACGCTGCTATAGACTAATGGGACGTAAATGTTTATTGTATTCTTCAACAAGGAAAGTTGAAGCCCCCCGTCAAAGAGGAAATGATCACCTTCGGCGTCTTTCTTCCAGGCATCGGCATAAGTGCCTATATCAAGGAAAACTCTCAATGGAATATTAATGGGCAACAAGCTCAATGGATTTATTGCTGACGGAACTGATGAAGTAAAGTTCGTCGCGATCAGCCAGTCATCTGTTCTGCCGATCGGCGACGCGAGCAGATCGGTCTTGATCTTAAAACCGCCATCGCGCATCATGATCTGTTGACTGGCAAAGCCGTCAAATTTATTGCGACCAATGAAATAGTTAGTATACGTATAATCCTCATACCCGTTGGCACCTGTGAGGTTTAAATGATATCGTTCTGTAGAAAATTCAGTCGTGGTGGTTTTTGGACTGGTATAAAAAAACTTACCGGCAAAAAGGCGAACGTTCAATCCTCCATTTTTAGGATAATTGAAAAAATAGCTTGAGGCAAAAGCTGCCCTTATAAAATCTGTCGCCTGCTCAAGTTTTAGTTTTCCGAAATAAGGATATAGGGCTCTTGAATTCTCGATAGCAAGTAAAAGCTGGTTTACATAAGTGTTGCTTTTTGTTTTGGTGACTTGCGTAACAACTGCAGGTGGATTGGTCAGTGTGTCTTTCGAAAAACTTAAGCCGTCTTCATTGATCAAAAAAGTTTTCCATTGAATGTACCTGTGTAAATGACTGCGGGGATCTCTCTCTTTTACAGTAAAGCGAATGCCCGGGACGATCTTTCGAAAACCCAGGTAGGTCTTTTTTCCCGTAGAATCGGAATATTCATCTTGTGTAAAAGTTGAACCGTTCAGAAAAAGATCAATACCCCTGAATATCTTATTTGGATAAAAAGTATAGTCCAGCTTTCCTATGCCAGTAAATCTTTTTGAGCCAAACGCGTACATAGGTGCCGCAAAAAATTTGAATTTATTGAAGGGCAATTTAAAATTGGTAATGAAAAGGCCGGCCATTAACTTATCGTAACTATTGACACCGATCACAGGGCTTATGGTTATAAGATTTTGATCATGGTTATCAAAAAAGCGTGGAAAATATTTTGGCTCTAAGATGAAACCTAGCCTTGTCCCGCTGCGCTCGAGGTTAGGAAGGGTTCCTTTATTGCTTAAAAGGACAAATACAGAATCAAGATCTTTTGCTGACGCATGTTGCATCGCATTTTTGAAATCTGCCGGTTGCGGATGTTTGAATTGCCAGGTTTGAAAATAATCCTGCATCGCCTTGTCGAAATTGTTCTTTCCCATTTGGAACTCCAGCCATTTCATCCACTTTGAAGTTTTAGTATAGGCAATAAGACTGTAGTTTATCTCACTGAAGTTTGCGGAACTAGTTTCGATGGGTTGGTCAACTTTCTCCCCGGCAAAAGTTTCAAAAAGAGTTCTCTCCTCCCCGGGAAGGTCATTATAGTATTTTTCAAAGTAGCGATCTTCATAAAACTTATTGATGCCTTCATCCATCCAGGGGTGATCTCTTTCATTTGTGGCCAGTACTCCATAAAACCAGTTATGCCCAATTTCGTGTGCGATCGTTATATCAAGATCTCTCCTGGAGTCGAGCGGAGAAATGACGGTAATCGTTGGATATTCCATTCCACCTTCCGAACTTTTCGGCCCCTGCACAACGCTTACTGTGCTAAATGGATATTCTCCAACTTCTGTTGAATAAAATTGAATTGCTTTTTTCGCATATAGTGCGCTGTTTCTCCAGATCTCCTTTTGCTGCGGTGTGTAGTAAGTATATATGTCGATCACTTTACCTGAAAAGAGCTTGCAGGTATCGCGGTTTACAATGAATCTCTTGTCAGCGAACCATGCAAAGTCATGAACATTATCCTGAGTATACCTAAGGGTTTTCGTTTTTGGAGATGAGACCGGGAATTTTTGAGTGACTGTTTTTATTGAGCCTCCTTTGGATTTTATCTTCTTCTTTATCGGCTCCCAGGAAAAATTGTTTCTTCCTGTCAACCATGACTTCTCTTCAGCATTTTCCAGCACCCCGGTTGCAGCCACAACATAGTTTTCAGGAACCGTTATCTGAACATCAAAGTTTCCAAATTCGCTGTAAAATTCTCCCTGGTCAAGATAAGGCATAGGGTGCCAGCCGTATTTATCGTATACTGCCGGTTTAGGATACCATTGTGTAAGCTGGTAACTTTCTCCGTCGTGTCCCCCGCGGGAAAAATTGTAAGGAAGCTGTTCATGGAAAGGGGTAGTAAGAATAATTTTTTGACCTGGCGGTAAAGGATTGGGGAGCATCACCTTTATTACATCGATGTATTGAGGATGATCTTCGATAGTACAGGTGATGTTGTTAACCTTAAAATCGAGCTGATTGATATACCCTCTTTGCTCTTTATCAGAAAAATAAAATTTAGTGTTCCCATTTATCAAGAGTTGATCACTGAACGCCGTTTTATCATTTTTATATGCATTTGGCCAGATGTGGAACCAAATGAAATTTATTGTGTCAGGAGAATTGTTGGTGTATTCGATTTTTTCAAATGCATCCAGGCTGTTGTCCTTATCGTGAAGCGTTACATCGATCGTATAATTTACCTGCTGTTGCCAGTAGTTCAATTGGCAATTGGCAATCGACAATTGGAAAATACAGAGGACCAGGAAAAGAAATTTTCTCACAGGTGGTATTTCAATCAAAAATAACTGAAAAGCTGGAATGTTTATAGTAGTTAGAAAGCTGACTAGAATTCAAGGACGTACAAGGGAGTGACACAACAGCAGCTCAATAGTAGTACCGGTGCCGGTTACCAAAAGAAAAAAGTGAAACAATAAAAATTATTGAACAACTGCCGACTACTAACATATACTGCTACTTCCCTTTCCCCGAAAAAATAATGCGTAGCGTATGGATCATGATCTTGAAGTCAAGAGCAAGGGAGATGTTTTCTATATAAAGAAGATCAAACTTGCTGCGTTCGATCATTTCATCAATATTTTCAGCGTAACCAAATTGAACCATGCCCCAACTTGTCAAACCGGGCTTTACTTTTAGCAAATATTTGTAGTAAGGAAAACTTTTTATTAGCTGGTCGATATAATATCTTCTTTCCGGTCTTGGGCCCACCAGACTCATATCACCTAATAAAATATTCCAAAGCTGTGGCAATTCATCGAGCCTCCACTTGCGCATAATTTTTCCCCAGCGGGTGATCCGGGGATCGTTGTCGCTGGAAAGCAACGGTCCATTTTTTTCTGCATCCATGTGCATAGAACGGAACTTGTACATCGTAAAGGGTTTGCCTTTAAAGCCGATGCGTTGCTGACTGTAAAGGATCGAACCTTTAGATGAAAATTTTACCCGCAGCGCGACATAAAGCAGCAGGGGAGATAAAATAATTGAACCAAAAACGGCAACAGCTACGTCGACCAACCTTTTGATATTTTGTTGCCACTCGGGCATAAGCGCTGTTCGCAGATCAATGAGCAGGGCCCCCATCACATTGCTCGTACGAATCGATCCTGAAAGTATATCAAGGGTATCAGGAGGAATTTTTACTTCCACGTCTTTTTCACTGAGCCGGTTTATAATATTTTCAACCATAGCATGCTCTGATCTTTCCATTGCCAGCACTACCTGGTGAATATTATTGCTGTCAATGATCGATTCCAGTGATTCGATATACCCGAGCGTAGGAAGCTTCTTGCTGGTTCCGTTTTTGCCAAACTGCGAGAGTGCAACATAGCCAGCATAATAGTAACCGTCACTCCTGAGATTTTTTTCAGTTTGGTTAAAAATGCGGTTCACATAATCGGAATTGCCCACAATTAACGTATTGAACTGAACGGAGCCATTGACCAACTGTTTTTTTGCAATATTGAGAAAAATGAGCCTCCCGAGAAAAGTGAGTGTGAAGTGGATCCCGAGTAAACAGAAAAAAGCAAAGTAGTAATAGGAGTAATTATCGTTTGCGTCGTCGAGAACAAAGACAAAGAAAAGCACTACGCAACCGATCAGCGAACAAATAAATGTCAATGTCAATTCGTAGAGTCTTGATTTTTTATACAACGAACGGTAAGTGCCAACAATGGCATAAAGGATCAACCAGCCCAGTGGAACAAAGGTGATTGCGACCCAGAATTTGTAATCTAACTGGAAGACTTCCGCTGTTGAAATATTTTTATTAAGTAACCATCTCCTGATAAAATGAGAGATACCCCAGGCCAATGCCGCCGTAAACACATCCATAAGGGCATAAAAAATGATCGGTATTTGGTTATTTTTTTTCTTCATTCCGGCTATCGAACTATGATATTGTTGCCAATCTTTTTTAATATCTGGTGAGCCACATCCATGGCCATAAGTCCATCAATTTCCGACACAATCGTTTTTGTGTTATTCATGATCGCGCTGCTGAATTCTTCCAGTTCTTTTTTTATTGCGTTTATTTCTGGTATCGTTGGATTGGCGATGGCCAGTGTCTTTTTTCCTTTTGGAGTTTCAATATCAAAGGCAAACACATTTACATCTTGTTCCTGTTTTTGTTTGATGATCTCTGTTTTCTTATTCAAAAAATCTATCCCGATATAGGCATCTTTCTGAAATAGCCGCATTTTTCTCATTTTTTTCATTGATATGCGGCTGCTTGTCAGGTTGGCAACGCAACCATTATCAAATTCGATGCGGACGTTGGCGATGTCAGGCGTATCAGTCATAACCGCTACGCCGCTTGCAGAAATATTTTTGACGCCGCTTTTTACGACGCTCAAAATAATGTCTATGTCATGGATCATAAGGTCAAGGATGACACTTACCTCTGTTCCTCTTGGATTGAACTGAGCCAGTCGATGCACTTCAATAAACATGGGGTTGAGCTCAGTGTTTCTTAACGCAAGAAAGGCGGGGTTGAATCTTTCTACATGGCCTACCTGCAGTTTTATATTTGATTCCTGTGTCAATTCTACCAATTGGCGTGCTTCGTCCATGGTATTTGCGAGGGGCTTCTCAACAAAAACATGTTTGCCCTTACGTATTGCTTTTTCACAAAGCTCGAAATGAAAATTGGTAGGAGCGACGATATCAATTGCGTCACACCCGCTGATCAGAACATCTGCGTCGGTAAAACGGGGGAGTTGATATTTTGCGGCAACGTCAACGGCTGTTTCATTATTCGGATCATAAAACCCGACCAGCTCTGTTCCTGTAATTTCTTTCCAGTTGTTCAGATGAAACTTTCCCAAATGGCCAACACCAAAAACGCCAATTTTTAGCATAACAAATTATCGGTAAAGATAATTATTCATAATGCTCTGATAATGCTCGCCCAAAAATTATGAATTTAGGACAGACGATCTCCGTTTATAATTTTTGTCTGTGCTGTAAATAAAAAGACAGGTACCTTCTTTGATTGTGTTAATAATGGCTTTATGCAAGGCTAAAGGAACCGCCGGGCAACCTAAGCTTCTTCCAAGAAATCCAAGGGTCTCGATCGAGGATTGATCAACGTATGGGGCCCCATGCATCACAATGGAGCGAGCCCGGGCATTGTCATTGATATTTTTTTCCAGGCCATCGAGACGGAGCGAATAACCATTATCTCCCATATAAGTTTCACCAGTGACATAAAACCCGGGGCTGCTTTTTAACGAAGAGAGTGAATTTGAAAAGGACTTAGCCCACAGCGATCCGGAATTTCTACCATGGGCAACCAGGGTGTTAAATAAGAGCTGTTTACTTGCAAGGTTAAGAACGTATAATCTTTTTTTATCGCTTGGTTGACTGAAATCAATTATTGTTATGATGCTATCTTTTGAGATAACCCCTGCACTATCCAACTTTTCAAGCCCCTGCAATGCAGAATTAAAAACAGTTTGAGTCATTCCTGCCTCGATGAGATGCAAGTCTGAAAACAGCGCAGCATTTGTTTCAGTAGTTACTTTTTTTTCGGCGGAAACAACGAGGCGTTTACTCTCAGAAGGATCTTTTTTTGCGGCAAAAATGAATAGGAAACTTGCTGCAACGATGGCGAAGAGAACGGCTGGCTTTTTCACGATTGGCATTGGCGATAAAGTTTTCAAGGTTAATGAATCTGGTTTAAATAAAAACTGTCCCGATTCGGGGGACAGTTTTGGATTTTCAGGCCACGAAGATAGGCCTTATGAGCTGGAAATCGTGATTTCACTATCGTGTTTTTTTGATCTTTAACGGATGGGAAACATATATTGATTCATGTTAATTATAATGGTAAATTCGGTTGTCATAAATATTCATGATGAAACCGTCAGTAATTATTGAATACTGTCCCAAATGCGGATGGCTATTGCGCGCAGCTTACATGGCGCAGGAAATTTTATCAACATTTACCGATGATGTGAAATCAGTAACGCTGCAACCAAGCGAGGTGGGCGGTTCGTATAAAATATTTGTTGATGAAAAGAAAATTTTTGATCGCAAAGAATACAACGGCTTTCCTGAAATCAAAGAGATCAAGCAGTTTGTCCGCGACCTGGTAAATCCGGGCAAAAGTCTCGGCCATGCAGACAGAAAGGCGGAAGACGCATAACCATGATCCCAAACATTTTCGAATCTCTCGATAGAATCAAAGTCCCGAGATTTAATCGAAAGATTTTGTTTGGACAACTTGCAAAGGCGGTAAAATAATGTTAATTTAAAACTCTACCGCTAACATTCTTTAATCCGTCTATGAAAACACAAAATCGAAAATCCATTTTCAATTATTTATCCGATCAATTTATTGGCAGGTTTACCGGCTTCATAATCGGCCTTTGGGCATGCCGACTCGTCTCTCATTTTTTTACCACGCGAAGCATTCATAATTTATGGGGACTCACTGCAAAAAAAACAGTGGTGAGTAAACAGACCTTTGGTAACCTGGAGTGGATTGCCTCTGTCCTCATTGGGTACATTGTCTTTGAAATCGTAGTAAGGATCGTTAAAACAAAGGTCGATCCCTGGGTATCAACACTGCGCTTCCGGATACTTCGCAAGGTGGTTGAGAGAGGATGGATAAAAAGATCGCGAACGCGAATAGGTTAGAAAAAGACAAAAAGGGCGATGAAGGATTACAGCGTTTGACGGTAAGGGTGCGAGCACATTAATATGGATAGCTATTACTGCGTAGTAAGCATAACCGGACTGGTCGGATATAAAACGTTCTGCTATCCTCCGCGGTAATAAAAACCTTTTTTGAGGCTTAAAACGGAACGTTAGTGGGTGGAAACAACATCTACTGCTCCAGAAAACCTTTTGGTTTATTCTGCCTAATATATTTTTAGTCATTGAAGCGTTTGAATTCGTACAGCGGCAACGGAGCATGTAATCGGAAAACCATTTTATACTATTAAAAAATCTTTTTACTAAAATCAAAACTCATATCTTTGCCTCCCCCAAAAAGGGAAGAAAAAGGATCGGTAGTTCAGTTGGTTAGAATGCTGCCCTGTCACGGCAGAGGTCGCGGGTTCGAGTCCCGTCCGGTCCGCTAAAAAGGCGTTAAAGCCCGCTCTGTAGCGGGCTTTCCATTTTAAGATTCATTTTCAAGGGCCGCGTTCTTTTTGAAGATTCTCCACGGATATTTTAAATGTTCAGTTAATCAAGCTATCCTATCTAACGACCTCCCGAATTTTATGGTATCCTGATTTCTGGAAACGCAATAGGGTCCTCTTAGAGGTCTAAGTGAATTTTATGTACCTCATAGCTATTGCTCTAATATAAATTCTCATACCCCGGTCAATTGTTGTATCTTGACCCCGTGATTTTTAGTTCTTCAAACATTTAGTACCAGGTTAGCCTAAATTCTTACTCTTCGACTTAGTAATATTTAATCTCCACGTTACTCCTTGCTGTCGACTTCGATCACAGGTATTTTAATTCTTTATTTTTAAATTTTTCGTTTTATGAACATGTATGTTTCGAATTTAAACTTTCACGCTACTGATGAAAGTCTAAGGGAATTATTTGGAAAATTCGGTGCCGTAACCTCGGCCAGGGTAATTACCGACCGTGAATCCGGGCGCAGTCGCGGTTTTGGTTTCGTAGAAATGGAAGTTGAAAAAGAAGCCCGGGAGGCGATCCAGGGATTAAATAACAAAGAGATTGAAGGGAGGGCCATATCAGTTTCCGTTGCAAAGGAAAAAAAAGCGGATAACAAAAGATGGTAATTTTTTAAATCAATTTTTTTTAAAAGCCCCCGAGGGCTTTTTTTATGGCAATCCCAACAAAAATTGTGTTGCTAAATTCATGAATGTTCCAATGAAGTTGTTTGAGAGGTGTTGTTCTTTTTATTATTGACTTGAATGAACTTAATTCACGGGAATGAACTTACTTTTACACTCTAAATTTTGATAATGTCACAAGATCAGCAGCCACAACCCAACCAGTTGAACATTGAAATTTCGGAAGAAGTAGCAGAAGGTCATTACGCTAACCTCGCAATCATTACTCACTCTCATTCAGAATTTGTAATCGATTTTGTAAACGTCATGCCAGGTACTCCAAAAAGTAAAGTCAAGTCCCGTATCATACTTACTCCACAGCATGCAAAGCGATTGATGAAGGCACTGACAGAAAATATCGGTCGCTTCGAAACCGCAAACGGACAAATAAAAGATATAGAAGAGGTGCAGATACCGTTCAATTTTGGTGGTCCCGCGGCGCAGGCATAAATAGATCAGATCCCCCTCAGTGTGGACAATCATAGGATCCCTTCATCAGCAAAACTGAAATAACCCGAATCGCTCACTATAATGTGATCAAGAACTTTCATGTCGAAGTATTTAGCTGCTTCCTTGATCTTCTTTGTTATTTCTTCATCTTGTTTACTTGGCTTTAGACTTCCTGAAGGGTGGTTGTGACAAAGAATAAGACTTACAGCATTTTCCTCAAGGGCTTTTTTCAAAATGATCCTTGGATCGGCAATGGTGCCCGTTATTCCTCCTTCACTTATGATTTCGACATGATTGATCCTGTTTGATTGATTCAAAAATGCTACGGCAAACACCTCGTGGCTATGATCCTGTAAAAGCGGCTGCAGGTAACTGGCAAAGTCGCCGCTTGTTGAAATTACCGGTTTCTGGAGATAGCTGCCGGCCTGTCTTCGCCGCCCAATTTCAAGAGCAGCAGCAACGGTAATAGCCTTTGCCTCTCCGACACCCTTGATCTTCATCAATTCTTTGGTGGTAAGCTTTCCCAATTGATTCAGGTTATTCTTTCCTAATAATAGGATCGCCTTCGCCAGGTCAACGGCGCTTTTATCTTTTGTGCCATGGTGAAGGAGGATAGCGATTAACTCTGAATCACTTAAATAAGCGGGTCCATGGACTAGTAGTTTTTCTCTTGGCCTATCGTCTTTTGCCCATTGTTTGATAGAGTAATTGTGCTCTTGCATTGATAAGGTTAAGTAAATATTTTTAACACTGAAAGTTTGAAAATGTGAAAATAGCGCAATTTGAAGATGAATTGAGCGTTATAAAAAGTCGGATTATTGGGTGATTTTCACTTGTTCAATTGATCCTAACCCTGTAAAATAAAAATTCAATTCTTATGAGATCAAGAACATCAACCACAATGGGCGCATTACATCCCGTTCTTTTCTTTGCAGGCGTATATATAGTTGTACTCCTGTTCTCAATCTTTATCTGCTCAACTATATTTTATAGCTGCAATGCAAATAAGAGCGAAATAGTTAAAAAGCAAGAACAGAAAGCTGCTCCCACTTCAGGCTATACAACTGCAAGTATTACACTTGTTAAATAAGCAGTTTTCTTAGCTAATTAATTTCAGGCTGCTCGCGGCCTGAATGGCTGTTAATGTATATCTTCGCCGCCCGAAGAAATCTCTTCTAATACATTTCAGCCAATGCAACCTTCCGCAAAAATCTTTTCTGGCACAGGTTCCCAGGAGCTGGCCGAACAAATTTGTAAACGATTTGGCTGCCAGTTGGGTAGGATCAATATCCAAAAATTCAGTGACGGGGAAATTTGTCCTATGTATCTTGAAAGTGTTAGAGGCGATTATGTGTTTCTTGTTCAAAGCACCCACAGTCCTACGGATAATTTAATGGAGTTACTGCTGATGATCGACGCCGCACGGCGGGCTTCAGCCTATAAAATAATTGCCGTCATACCTTATTATGGCTATTCCCGGCAGGATCGAAAGGACAAGCCGAGAGTGGCCATTGGAAGCAAACTGGTGGCCAATCTTCTTACGGCGGCCGGAACCGATAGGGTTATTACAATGGACCTTCATGCTCCCCAAATCCAGGGGTATTTTGACATACCTGTGGACCATCTCGACAGTTCGGCTGTTTTTATTCCTTACATACAGAGTTTGAGGTTGGAAAACCTTACCTTTGCGGCCCCTGATGTAGGAGCAGCCAACAGGATCAGAGAAATAGCCAGTTATTTTGAGGCTGAGATGGTGATCTGTGATAAGCATCGTAAGCGGGCCAATGAAATAGCCAGCATGCAGGTGATCGGTGATGTGGATGGCAAAGACATTGTGCTGATCGATGACATTTGCGATACAGGCGGAACACTAGCGAAAAGTGCAGCTCTTTTAAAAGAAAAAGGTGCAAGGAGTGTGAGAGCATTGATCACTCACCCGGTGTTGAGCGGTAATGCTTATGAAAATATTTCAAACAGCGTGCTCGAGGAATTGGTGGTTTGTGACACAATTCCGATCAACAAAACGCTGGCGAAGAAAATAAAAGTGCTGGGTGTTTCAGAGCTCTTTGCAATAGCTATCAGAAATGCGTATGAGAACAAGAGTATCACAAGTCTGTTTATTCATTCTCAGAGAAAAGGGTGATGCGGTGAGGGTCAATGGTGAAGGGTGAATAGCTAAAAAATACTCGCGACCAGAAACAAGCAACTGGTAACAGGCAAAAAAATAAACAACATAAATGAAAACAATTACAATCGAAGGACAACTGAGGACCGAACTTGGCAAAGGAGCCACCCGCCAGCTTCGCTCTCAGGACAACGTGCCTGGTGTAATTTACGGGGGTGCCAAAGAAATTAATTTCTCTGCTCCGGCTATGGCCTTTAAGCCACTAGTGTATACACCAGATTTTCAGTTTACGGAAATTAAACTTAATGGCGCTACACACAGATGTATCTTAAAAGATCTTCAGTTTGACAAGGTCACCGACAAATTGATCCATGTGGATCTATTAGAGCTGGTGGAAGATAAAAAAGTGATTGCAAGCATTCCACTGAAATTTGTAGGTAGTCCGGTGGGGGTTAAAGAAGGTGGTAGACTTCATATCAAGATGAAGTCACTGAAAGTAAAGACTTATCCAAAGTATTTACGTGAGCACATTAACGTAAACATTGATGATCTTGAACTCAATGGAAATGTTCGCGTGGAAGATGTCCAGGTTGAGAATTATGAGATCATGAATTCTCCCCGCATTCCCATTGCCTCTGTGACATTGACGAGAGAGTTGAAACAGGAAGAAGCAGCGACGACTACTGCAACTCCTGCTGCTGGTGCTGCGGCCACAGCTGCTACTCCGGCCGCTGGTGCAGCCACACCTGCAGCTACACCTGCAAAAAAATAAACAGTCATCGATCCAAGTATAACCCTGTCGGCAACGCCAGGGTTTTTTTGTAATAATTGCTGAACTTCAATGAACATCGGATAGATAGAGTGTCATGAAATTTCTGATTGTTGGTTTAGGTAATCCGGGCAATGAATATGCTCACACACGTCATAACATTGGTTTTGATGTGGTGAATGCGTTTGTAATAAAACATGAAGGTTCATTTAAGATGGAGCGGCTAGCCTATGTGGCGGAGGTGAAATGGAAAGGAAAAAAGTTTGTATGCATTTGCCCGACCACCTACATGAACCTAAGCGGTAAAGCTGTAAAATATTGGATGGATAAAGAATCGATCCCAATTGAAAATATTTTAGTGATTGTAGATGAGGTGGCACTGCCACTAAACAAACTGCGTGTGCGGCCGACGGGTAGCGATGGTGGCCATAACGGTTTAAAAAGTATACACGAATGTTTGGGAACAACCCAATATCCCAGGTTGCGTTTTGGTATCGGGAATAATTATCCCAGGGGCATGCAGGCAGACTATGTCCTGGATAAATGGCATCGTGAAGAGGAGCCGATTGTCAAACTGAAGATCGATAAAGCGGTGGAGGTCATTGAAACCTTTGCGGTAGCCGGTATCACAACAGCCATGAACCAGGTAAACAATAAACAGTTTTCAGTGGACTAGTCTTTTTACTTTGTTATTGGGGTTTTTATTATGATTAATGCAATGTATTACTTATTTTAGCACCCCAGCTAAATCCCACTTTAGAATCCAATTCCATTTGAACTACCGTGAATATATGGGATAACAACCCAGCGAGGTATCCGATGTATTTATTTAAAAACCACCTAATTTATGAAGATTTTCTGCGTCGGTCGTAACTATGTTGCGCATGCTAGTGAACTGGGAAATGAAGTTCCAGACGAACCGGTTATTTTCATGAAGCCGAAGAGTGCACTGCTTCAGCCGCATACTCCTTTTTATTACCCCGAGTTCACGAATGAATTGCATTATGAATGCGAGTTGGTCCTGCGTATCAGTAAAAACGGAAAATACATCCAGGAAAAATTCGCCTCAAAATACTATGACGCGGTAACTGTGGGTATTGATTTTACGGCCCGTGACATTCAAAATCAGCTAAAGGAAAAGGGTCTGCCCTGGGAAAAGGCAAAAGCCTGGGATAACTCGGCGGCAATCGGCAAATGGATACCCCTGGGCAACATTAAGAACAAAAAGGATATTAACTTCTGCCTTTATAAGAATAAAGAGCTGGTTCAGCAAAGCAATGCCAATATGATGATTCACAACTTTGACAACATAGTTTCTTACATCTCCAATTTCTTTTCAGTCAACATCGGCGATCTTGTTTTTACGGGAACTCCAGCCGGCGTCGGAGAAATCGTTGTGGGTGATGAAATGGAAGGCTTTATTGAAGATGAGAGTTTGTTGCAGTTAGATGTCAAATAATTTTTTTGAGCTTCATAAGTAAGAAGCACAACATATCTCATCGCCTTCGCTTAAACTTCACAACCAAACTTCCAGCCAAATAAATACCTTTGCACGGCTTCAATCAATCCTCCAAAGGACGTCCTTTGGAAAAATCATAAATCAGAAATCGTAAATCCTTTATGGCCGTCCGCTCAGATCTTTTTGTAAGTCCGGATTATTATCTATTGGATGAGTTGCTGACCGAAGAACAAAAGCATGTTCGCGATGCAGTCCGTAATTACGTAAAAAAAGAAATTTCCCCGATCATTGAAGACTATGCTCAGCGGGCCGAGTTTCCACAGCAAATCGTTAAACAATTGGGCGACCTCGGTTGCTTTGGCCCGACGATCCCAATTCAATATGGAGGTGGTGGACTTGATTACATTAGCTATGGGCTGATGATGCAGGAATTGGAGCGTGGTGATAGCGGCGTTCGATCTACTGCTTCCGTCCAGGGTTCACTAGTAATGTTTCCGATCCATGCATATGGCAACGAAGAGCAACGAAAAAAATTCTTACCAAAACTGGCGAATGGTGAATGGCTAGGATGTTTTGGATTGACAGAACCCAATCATGGAAGTGACCCTTCGGGAATGCTTAGCAATTTTAAGGATGCTGGCGACCATGTGATCCTGAATGGTTCAAAAATGTGGATCAGCAATGCACCATATTCCCAGGTGGCGGTTATATGGGCAAAGGATGAACAGGGTGAAATAAGAGGGCTGATATTAGAAAAAGGCATGAAAGGATTTTCAACACCTACTACGCACGGCAAGTGGAGCCTTCGTGCGTCAGCGACCGGCGAACTTGTTTTTGATAATGTAAAAGTTCCCAAAGAAAATATTCTTCCAAATGTCAAAGGATTGAAAGGGCCATTGAGTTGCCTGACAAAGGCACGTTACGGTATTGCGTGGGGTACCATTGGGGCAGCAATGGATTGTTACGATACTGCTTTGCGTTATTCGAAGGAGAGGATACAATTTAATAAACCAATCGGGGGCTTTCAATTACAGCAAAAGAAATTGGCCGAGATGATCACAGAGATCACAAAAGCTCAATTGATGAACTGGAGGTTAGGTGCATTGATGAATGAAGGAAAAGCAACGCCACAACAGGTTTCAATGGCAAAAAGAAACGGGTGCGAGGTCGCAACAAATATTTGTCGCGATGCACGGCAGATGCTCGGAGGAATGGGAATTACAGGTGAGTACAGTGTTATGCGGCACATGATGAACCTGGAAAGTGTGATCACATATGAAGGTACTCATGACATTCATCTGTTGATCACGGGGCTTGATGTAACGGGTCTCAATGCGTTTGGTTAGGGAGACTGAGGTCAGAATTCGGAGGTCAGAAATCCGAAGCCTTACGCCAAATGAAAAAATTTGCTCTTCAATTGTCTTATTATGATTAAAACTGTTCTTGATCTTGAGGTATTCAATCTTTCCTATAAACTTGCAATGATTTCTGCCTCTTCAAGAAGTTTTTCAAAATCAGAAACTTACTCGCTTACGGATCAAATAACTCGTTCGTCACGTTCCATTCTGGCAAATATTGCGGAGGGATGGGGAAAACGCACTTATGAAAATGAGTTCAAAAAACATTTGATCTATGCAATAGGATCCTTGGAAGAGGCAAAGGTGGGTTAAGTTTTTCAAAGGATTGCGGGTACTTCTCGTCTGAGACTTTTGATACATTGAGCAAGAAATATGATGAGTTGGGAGCTAAATTTATAGACTGTACGAGAACTGGAAATCCAATTGAAAATGATAATCAAATGTCAAATTTCTTATCTCTGACTTCAGACTTCATACTTCTGTCATGAAAATTTTCTTCATCGGGTTTATGGGTTCCGGTAAAACACACTGGGGAAAACAGGTGAGCGAGAAGCTTCGCCTTCCTTTTTTCGACCTTGATGAACAGATCGTCGCCCATGAAGAAAAATCAATAACGGAAATTTTTTCGGTGAATGGAGAGGAGTATTTCAGGTTACTTGAGAAAGATATTTTGCACATCATTACAGAGAGCCATGAAAATTTTGTGATGGCCTGCGGTGGCGGGGCGCCATGTTATTATAACAATATTGAGTACATGAATCAATCGGGTACCACCATCTGGATCAATACCGCGATCGAAACTCTCTTCCAGCGCTTAATAAAAGAAAAAGAAGCCCGCCCGTTGATAAAAAACCTTTCTAATCAACAGTTGAAAGGTTTCATCATAAAAAAATTTTCTGACAGGAAGATCTACTATGAACAGGCTGATATAATTATTGACGAGGATCCCGTGAAATTGGAAAATCTTGTTGAAAAAATTTTTCATGCATAAAACTTTTCTGTCACTTGGAGCACTATTTGGAGGAATCGCTGTGGCGTTAGGGGCTTTTGGAGCTCACGGTCTGAAAAGGATCGTCTCCACTGATGTTGTATCCGTTTTTCAAACCGGCGTTCAATACCAGATGTATCATACGCTGGCCTTGTTAGTTGTCGCCATTGTTTATGAACGCTTACCTAATAAATGGATAAAATGGTGCGGTTATCTTTTTTCATTTGGAATACTCTTCTTTTCGGGGTCGCTCTATGTGATCACAGCGTTAAAAGCCGATGAAAAATCTGTCCCTGCGTTCATTGGAGCCATCACGCCTGTCGGCGGCTTGCTTTTTATTTTGGGCTGGCTCAGCTTTTTCGTTGGATTGTTTAAAAGAGGTTGATTAGAAAGGGAGGATTAATATTGTTTCAGTGCCTTTGTTATTTTTAATCTCAAAATCTCCGCCAATACTTTCCATCCTTCGTTTGATATTTTGCAATCCATTTCCAAACTGTCGAATTTTCTGAAGATCGATACCTCTTCCGTTGTCATGAATCCTTATCGTTAACACTCTGTCGGTAAGAATATCAATGTTCAGTTCCGTTGCTCCTGAATGTTTTAGCATATTATTCAACGTCTCCTTTACGCATAAAAAAATATTTCGTCGCTTGTCACCACTTAGCTCTTTTTCGGGAATGTCATTGGGTATTGATACTTGACATTGTACCGAAGTGCCGTCAAGATATTCAATTGAGTAAGCTCTTATATAGGAAATAAGATTCCCGAGTGAATCGTTCTTGCTGTTCATACTCCAGATAATGGCATTCATTTTATTCAAAACATCATCGGCAGATTGCGAGATCTTTTCGATCTCGGCTGGAGTATTTTGTTTCATCTTGCTTTTTGCCAGCTCACTCATCAATCGTATATGCGTCATACCTGACCCAAGTTCGTCATGCATGTCAGTCGAAATGCGGTTTCTTTCTTCCTGTTGTGCCGTTACCACAGCCAGTTGTTTTTCAAATTCCTTTCTTTCGTTTTCCATTTTTAACTGTTCCCGTTCCCTTGTTTGTTCAATGATCTGCCTCCTGTTTTTATAACTTAAACCCGCCAGGAAAAAGAAGAGTTCAAGAAATAGCCCCAGCTCATAATAAAAAAGGGATGAACCGAAGACGGACGGTAAATTATTAAATACGCTGCCGAACAGGATAATTAACTGAGAAAAAACTGCGAAAAAGAAATAAAGCAGATTTCCCCAAAACAAGTACCTCAGTAATTTGTCTTTCCATTGCCTGATACAATAAATGAGGAATACGATCATCATGCCAAGGAGCACTATCTTGGTTACATTTTCAACTCCATTTAGTAAAACAAAATTGTTGGTAAAGAAATACAAATAGGAAAAGAGAATCATGGAGATAAGCAGACCAGCGATCCCGGCATTGTACAGCCGGTCAAGGAAAGGGTATTTTATCCGCGTCGACAGAAATTTTTGCATAAAGACCATATAAAAAGCGATACCCGTGCACTGCATAATGAAATCAAGGTAGGCCTCCATGAAAAACACTTCAGTACTGATTCGCAGATCATAGTACGTTTTTGTAAATAACATTCCTCCAAGAAAAAGTGCGTAACCAGTGTAATAAAGAAATTCACTTGATCCTCCCAGCAAATAATTGGCAATTGAAAAAAGGATCATCATCAACAATAACCCGCAAAAAATGTAAGTAACAATATTTACATAGAGATGCGTGGAAGAAATGTCGAAGATAAAAGTTGAAAGGTGCGTTTTATGGATGAGCCTGGGTCGTATGCTATTTGTGTATGTTTTTACAAAACCAAGCTCTGCCAGGAATGCCGAAGAATCGTGTGGACCCAGTGTCAAAAGCCTGTAGCCCATACTATCCCTGAAAGGAGGCTCGACATTTGGAATACTCGTCAAGTTGGTTCCGGAAACTTTATAGAGTTGGATAGAGGAGTAAAAAAAGCTGGGGAAAAACCAGACCGAATCTATCTCATCTGAATGGTTCACTGCATAAAATCGAAGGAGCAGTTTGTGATTGATATATTTTGCAGGAATGTTCCTTAGGGTTGATCCGTCTTTGAATTCAAGATTGGCATATGAACTTTCGAGTTGCGAGTGGGGCGACAGGTAAGCACCTTCCGATTTATTGCGAATAGACTTATAGGTTTCGATCTTATCAAGATCAATGTAAACCGAATCAGGAACACCCGGCTGGCAGTACAAATATGCCGGCAAAAAAATGAGGGCAATAAAGAAAACTTCTTTTGAGAATAAAATATAAATATGTTTTTTTCTCATATTGCCCGCTGCACCAAAAGTAATGTTTAGCATTTGGTTTTAGTAGCGCCGGACATACAACTTTGTGGGTATTGATCGCGGACCACACGAATTTTTTGACCACGAATTTTCACAGATATTTGGCTTAGTGGTTTGTGCCTTGTTCCTTCTCCCTTCTGCCTTGTTCCTTGCACCTCTCCCCTAATTATTTATCTTTGTTTTCATGGCTCATAAGCAAAAGAAAGCATCAAAAAGAAGTACCCCTGAAAAGCCAAAAAAAACAGCCACTGATCTGAGACCCGAAAAGGAAGAAAAGATTAATCTGAAAAAATTGGCCAGGGATGAGCGTACCTGGAAAATAACAGGTGCGGTTTTTATTCTCATCGCTTTATTCCTGTTTATTTCGTTTATCTCTTATTTCTTCATCTGGAGTGATGATGAGTCACAAATAAGGAACCAGGGCGTTTCGATCTTGTTTGATAAAACCGTATCGGTTAAGAATCTATTGGGTGTTTTGGGCGCGGCTACTTCTTATTTTTTTATAAAGCAGGGCTTCGGCGCTGCATCACTGCTTATCTGTACTTTCTTTTTTGTTGTCGGTGTAAATCTGCTGTTTAGTCAAAAAGTCTTCTCGGTTTGGCGGAACCTCCGGTATGTCATAATTGGCGTGCTTGTGATCTGTGTATCACTTGCTTTTGTTTTTGGAAATAGTGGGTTTTCCTACGGCGGTGGTGTTGGTCAAATGATAAGCGATTGGTTGGTCCGTTTTCTCGGTAATATAGGTACGGCTGCCTTACTGCTTGTTGCCTTTCTTGCGTACGTCATCTGGCAATTCAATCCTGTTTTCAGACTTCCGAAAAAATTGCAGCCGGCAAGTGGAGATGAAAAAGCTATGGAGCCGGCCGACCAGGAATTCGCAGTGGCCGGAAAAACGATCAATGATATTTATGCCGAAACGAACAAGGGTAATTCATTAAAAGGCGAGGCGAAACTTTTTATCGTTTCGGACCAAGACGAACAAAATACTGATCTTAAGATAGTGGAGAGGGATGATGAGGAAGACAAAAAAGCGTTTGAAGAGCCACTGGTAACCAAAGAGGTTGTTGCAGATATAATGCACAGCCACGATGTCCCCGGAGATGAGACAGTGTTTGTGAAACCAAAAACAAGACCTGCAGAAAAATCGCCGGCAGAATTAGAATTGGAGATAAAATCTCATGCTAACAAACATGAGGACGAAACAGAACCAAAGGAAAAAATGTATGAGGAGCTTCCTCCGTATGAGCCCACTCTTGATCTTCGTGATTATAAATATCCGAAGCTTGATCTGTTAGAGACTCATGGGAGTGAAAGGATAATCCAGGATCCGGCAGAGCTTGAAGCGAACAAAAACCAGATCATCAATACCCTTAAGAACTACGATATAGCGATCCAAAAGATCAGTGCGACAGTTGGACCTACCGTAACATTATATGAGATCGTCCCTGCCGCGGGTGTTCGTATTTCGAGGATAAAGAACCTGGAAGATGATATCGCATTAAGCCTTGCAGCACTTGGTATCCGTATTATTGCTCCTATTCCCGGCAAGGGAACGATTGGTATTGAAGTTCCTAATGTGAAGAAAAGTGTAGTGAGCATGAAGACTCTTTTGGGATCAGAAAAGTTTCAGCACAATAATTATAGCCTTCCGATCGCGATCGGGAAAAAGATTGATAATGATAATTTCATTGTAGATCTTGCCAGCATGCCGCACTTGTTGATGGCTGGTGCTACAGGACAGGGCAAGTCTGTTGGTGTAAATGCTATTCTTGTCTCACTGCTTTATAAAAAACATCCATCACAGCTAAAGTTTGTTTTAATAGATCCAAAAAAAGTTGAATTAAGTCTTTATAATAAAATCGAAAAACATTTTCTCGCCAAATTACCAGGCGAGGAAGATGCGATCATTACGGATACGAAGAAAGTGATCAATACGCTGAATGCACTTTGCATTGAGATGGACAACCGCTATGATCTGCTAAAAGAAGCAGGCGCGAGAAATATCCGCGAATACAATGAAAAGTTTGTGAAGCGAAAATTGAATCCACAAAAGGGCCATCAGTATCTTCCATTTATTGTGCTGGTGATAGATGAATTTGCTGATATGATCATGACGGCGGGGAAAGAAATTGAAATGCCTATTGCAAGATTAGCGCAACTTGCCCGTGCAGTCGGAATTCATCTTATCATTGCGACGCAACGGCCTTCTGTAAATATTATTACAGGCACTATTAAGGCAAACTTTCCTTCGCGCATAGCATTTAAAGTTTCTTCAAAAATTGATTCAAGAACCATCCTTGATATGGGTGGTGCTGAACAATTAATTGGGAAGGGTGATATGTTAATTTCTCATCATGGGGAAATAACCCGTTTGCAATGCGCCTTTGTTGATACTCCTGAGATCGAAGAGATCGTTGAATTTATTGGTGACCAACGGGGATATCCGCAGGCATTTTTATTACCTGAATATGTCGACGAAAAAGACCTTGAAGGAAAGGATTTTGATCTTACCGACCGCGATCCTCTTTTTGAAGATGCTGCAAGATTAATTGTTCAGAACCAAATTGGTTCTACTTCATTATTGCAACGCAGAATGAAGTTGGGATACAATCGTGCGGGCCGGTTGATGGACCAATTAGAGGCTTTCCGAATAGTGGGTCCAAGCCAGGGGAGCAAGGCGCGAGACGTGTTGGTGAAGACGGAAGCCGAGCTAAATGATATTCTTCAAATGCTGTGATTAAACATTGTTAAGAAATCGTTTTGAATGCAACCATCAACGGCTCTTATTAATCCTAAAAAGTAAAAACCTATATTTGCCGCCCGGATCGGTTTGCCCATGATCTTTGCGGGGCGTTCGGACCGACGACCCAACGTCCAATAAAAATTTGATTGAAAGATGAAAAGAATTTGTCTTCTGTTATTGGCCATTGCAACGATTGGAACTCCCTTATTGGCTCAAACCAACAGTGATCCGGATGCTAAAAAGATACTGGATGCTGTCAGCGCAAAATTCAAATCATTCAAAGCTATTCAGGCCGGATTTACGTACAAGGTTGAAAATGCCGATGGAAAGGCGGTCTCAACAAAAAAAGGAACGGTCTACATGAAAGGGACAAAGTACAGGGTAAGCTTTGTTGGCCAGGAAATTTTTTGCGACGGCAATACCGTGTGGACTTATGATAAATCTTCAAATGAGGTAACAATATCAAAGCTGGACGCCTCGAGCAACGCGATTACTCCGCAAAAACTGTTCACGGATTTTTATGATAAAGATTTTTTGTATAAGCTGAATGGCGAGAGGAAAGCAAATGGTAAAACTTTGCAAGAGATCGAGATGACGCCAAATGATAAAACGAAAATTTTTCATAAGGTCTATTTGACGATCGATAAAAATGCGAAAACGATTTACAGTACTAAAGTGTTGCAAAAAGACGGCAATCGATATTCATATGCCGTGACCAATTTCAATGGCAGCGCAAACATCCCCGACACCAAATTTGTTTTCAATAAAAATGATTATCCAGGCGTTGAAGAAGTGGATTTGAGATAAGAACCCTACCTACCGACAGGCACGGTTAAAAAGATTTGAAAGGATTGTTAGGAAACTAATGATCCTTTTTTATTTCGGTAATCCACCATTGACAATTCACCGTTCACCATTCACGAACAGCCTTTCTGAGCTTCACCAGTCGCTTAAGCAATTCCTCGAGGAGGTCAAGTTTAAGCATACTTGCTCCGTCGCTTTTTGCAACAGCAGGATTTGGATGGGTTTCAATAAATAAGCCATCGGCACCCGAGGCGATGGCGGCCTTGGCAATGGTACCAATCATTTGTGGGTTACCTCCTGTGATACCACTTGTTTGATTGGGTTGTTGCAATGAGTGAGTGCAATCCATGACAACGGGCGTCCCATGAGTTTTCATGATTGGAATATTGCGGTAGTCGACCACGAGGTCCTGGTATCCAAATGTGGTCCCTCTTTCGGTAAGAATAATTTTTTGATTGCCTGTGCCGCGAATTTTATCTACTGCAAACTTCATTGCCTCACCGCTCAGAAATTGGCCTTTCTTCACATTAACCACCTTGTTTGTTTTAGCCGCCGCGACGAGGAGATCTGTTTGGCGGCAAAGGAATGCAGGAATTTGAAGGACATCGACGTATTTAGCAGCCACAGCTGCTTCCTCGTGCGCATGTATGTCAGATGTTGTAGGTAAGTGAAATTTCTGACCTGCTTTTTTTACAATCTCAAGGGCTGCTTCGTCACCAATACCGGTAAAGGATGAGCCACTGGTTCGATTCGCTTTGCGATAGGACGATTTGAATATATAGGGAATTCCAAGATTTTTGGAGATGCGTGAAACCTTCTCTGCTACTTCCATTATCAATTCTTCACTCTCTACAACGCAAGGGCCTGCGATCAAAAAAAAATTTTCGTTGTCGTAAGATTGATTCGCAAATAAATCACTCAAAAAATTTTCCATGGCGCAAACGTACTGTAAATTATTTTATTCATTCGACAGGCTTGTTATCAGAAATTATTTTACCTTAATTGGCACAACTAAAAATTATGAGATTATTTTTCTTAGAGGTGTTGTTATTCAGCATAGCAGGATGCAAACAACACGCTAAGAATTTTGAGGAGATCATGCAACAGCAAATATATCGTATCAATTCGCCCCAACTATGCCAGTGAAAAGATCGGTAATAAAGATTTTGACAGCATGGATGTTGCCCCCGATGGTCAAACGGGCAATGTTCAGCAATCCTGCTATTCCACCCGTTGACAATAATTTTACTCTTAGTATAGTTTTAGTATAGTTATTTCGTATGGTGACGAGGAGCAAAAGCGGAGTTGAATGACATTATGAATAAGATCAAATTCAAGTAAAAACTGGCAGGTAGATGGCTAAAGAAAAAATTCTTGTGATAGGCGCGTCGGGGCAAATCGGAGTAGAGTTAACGCAAGCTCTTCGAAAGATATATGGCGCGGCAAATGTAATTGCATCAGACCTCAGGGAGGAAAACGAATTGCTTCATGGAACGGGGCCTTATGTAAGTCTTGATGTGATGAATAAAGAAATGCTGCATGTACAGGTGATACGGCAGAATGTTACGCAGATTTATCTCCTCGCTGCGATACTGTCGGCAACCGGCGAAAAGAGCCCAAACCTTGCCTGGCATTTGAATATGCAGGGTTTGCTGAATGTGCTTGAGATCGCCAAAGAAGAAAAGCTGACGAAGGTATACTGGCCCAGTTCTATCGCCGTGTTTGGTCCAACCTCGCCTAAGCAGAATTGCCCGCAACATACCATCATTGAGCCGACGACTGTTTATGGGATCAGCAAATATGCAGGTGAGTTCTGGTGCAATTATTATCATTTAAAATATGGAGTGGATGTTCGAAGCCTGCGTTATCCCGGCCTGATCAGTTATAAATCAGCACCGGGCGGTGGTACTACCGATTATGCTGTTGAGATCTTTCATGAAGCTCTTGAAGAAAAAAAATATACCTGCTTTCTGAATGAAGATACATACCTGCCCATGATGTATATGCCCGATGCTATCCGGGCAACCATTGAACTCATGGAAACGCCTGTTGAAAAAATTTCCATTCGTACTTCGTACAACTTGTCGGGCATGAGTTTTTCACCAAAAGAAATTGCCGCCGAAATAAAAAAACACGTGCGGGAATTTACAATCGAGTACAAACCGGATTACCGTCTCGCCATTGCTCAGAGCTGGCCACAGAGCATTGACGATTCCGTTGCAAGAAAAGACTGGGGCTGGAAAGAAGAATATGATCTTGCAGGAATGACAAAGGACATGCTGGAAAATTTACAATCCTAACACATCCTTCATGGTGAAGATGCCTTTTTTGTCTTGTATATATTCAGCGGCCAGCACAGCTCCCAAGGCAAAGCCCTGGCGGCTGTGTGCCGTATGAATGATTTCGATGTCATCAACAGCCGAGGAGTATCTTACTTTGTGAGTGCCCGCGGCAGGATCAATTCTTTCACTTATGATCTCAAGTTCGTCAGTCTTGTCGCTTATTTGATTCACCCAGCTTTTTTTCCTTTTTAAATTCTCCAGGATTTGTTCCGCTATCGTTATGGCTGTTCCGCTCGGTGCATCCTTTTTTTGTGTGTGATGAATTTCGGTGACCTGTACTTCATAATCTTTTTGAGGCGCCATCAGGGAGGCGAGTCTCTTATTGATTTCAAAAAAAATATTCACGCCTACACTAAAATTACTTGCATAGATGAAGCTTCCCTTCCTTTCACTACAAAGTTTTTTTATTTCACCGAGTTTTTCCAACCATCCGGTGGAACCGCAGACAAGCGGCACATCAAACTCTAAAGTTTTTTTTACATTATCATACGCACTGTGTGGACCGGTAAATTCAATCGCCACATGCGCTTCGGCCATATTCTTTTTATTAAAATCTGCAAGATTGTATTCGTCAATTTTCAAAACGATTTCGTGACCGCGATTGACGGCAATTTCTTCGATCGCTTTTCCCATTTTCCCATAACCGATGAGTGCAATTTTCATAATGTGCAAATGTAGCTAATGTGAAGATGCAAACTGAGTGATTGAGAGTAAGAACAAATATTGTTACTACTGCTTGAAATTAAAAACGAAACTGACGCCCCCGGCTTTTACGAGCGGATTGTAAGAAGGCCTGATCTTCAGCGTAAGATCGGGGCTTATGTCAAATGCTTTAAGATGCGCATCCACTGCTGCATCAACTACGTTCAATCCCCAGAAAATGATAAAAAAAACAGCGGCATAATCTACATACTGCCTGTATATGTTACGGCCCGTCCTCAAAGATTCCGGGTCAATGGGTACATACTGATGTTTAATGTGCTTGTAATCGGTCGAGTCTTGGTAAGGTCCGGGGTAAGTACTGTTGGGATCATAGGGCGGTAGAGAGGCCTTGTATTTAGCAGTGTACGCAAACCTCAAGTCCTGGTAGGTGTGCAGGTTGGTGACAAAAATGTATCCGGTAACTCCAAGGGCTCCCCACACAATTGGAACCTTCCAGTATTTCTTATTGTAGATCTGGCCCCAACCCGGGATAATGGCTGATCGAATGGCCGCCTTCCTGGGGCTATGCTGCGCTTTTATAAGCGAATCAACCTGTGCGGCGGGGAGAGAATCTTCGTATGCAGAATGCCGTACTTTTTGCGCTGACGAATATAACCCGATGAACAGAAGAACGAAGATCAGTGAAAGCTTTAAAAAGGCATGTCTTTCTTTCATAAGATCTTTCAGCGTCCCTAACCGATATAGAAGATTAGTCAACCGGGATGTCAATTTTCCTGAGAATGCCGTTGAGTTCATCCAATGAATAGTATTCAATAGTGATCTGACCGCTTCCATTGCGGCTTGGTTTAAGCTTTACACGAGTACCGAAATGCGACGCTAAATTATCTTCTATTTTCTGGAAACCCTGAGGCATGGAGCTTTTTGCCGTTTTTTTAACACCGGAGGCCTGCTTATACAGGGCACGCACCAATGATTCAGTCTGCCGAACAGAAAGGGCCTTATTTCTTATTTCATTAAAAATATAAAGTTGCTTATCCACAGTATCTACATTGATCAATGCCCTTGCATGGCCCATGCTCAGCTCACCATTTCGAACAGCGACCTGTATATCAGGGGGTAGTTTTAAAAGCCGGATGTAATTGGTAACCGTGCTGCGATCTTTTCCCATATTCTCAGCGACCTGTTCTTGTGTAAGCTCAAGTTCATCCATCATTCGTTTATAACTCAGTGAAATTTCCATTGCATTCAGGTCTTCACGCTGTAGATTTTCAAGCAATGCCAGTTCCAGTAACTGCTGATCATTTGCCTGCCGGACATACGCTGGAATATCTTTCAACCCGGCAATTCTCGCAGCACGTAAACGTCGCTCGCCTGAAATAAGCCTGTATTTTCCTGTTGGTAATTTTGAAACAGTAATTGGTTGAATAATGTCGTGTCTTTTGACGGATGAGGCTAGTTCATTCAGGCTTTGTTCGTCAAAATCATGACGGGGTTGTTTCGGATTAGCTTCAATATCATCAACAGGGATACGGTTAACACTGGTTACAGATTCAACGACCGTATTTTTCAAATGGCCGCTGCTTGTCTTTAGATCCGCGTCAATACTTTGCAGCAAAGACCGGATACCTTTACCAAGGGCGTCTTTATTTTGTTTCGGAGCATTCATTGATTTTAGATTTTGGATTTTGGATTTTTGATTTGGCAGTCCTGGCGAGATTATTATTTGCCGTTTTTATGGAAGCCACAATTATAGATAATAATTCATTTGCTTCCTTGTATAATTTCCTCAAATCACTCCTGAAAGACGGGTTGAATTCTGCGAGCATTTCATAGAAAAACATTGTCTCATCCAACTCTTCCTCTACCGTCTTCAGTTTGTTTATAAAGTCCGGTGTTGATTTTCCACGACAGGCTGACCAATAATTTGCGGCAGACGACGAAGAACTTCTTAGAATCTGCCCAATATAAACCTTATTGGCCGCATTAGAAGGAAGCTTCATGCACAATTTTGCAGTATTTACGGCAAGGAGTTTCAAGCGCTTCTTAAGCTCAATTTCGTCCATATCTGGATAAGGTCTTAAAATCTAAAATCTAAAATCAAAAATCTACAATTCCAATATCCTCTCTTCCTGCTTGATCTTTGTCAGGTTATTTTTTTGAAGAATTTCTTTGGCAAGGTTCAAATAATTTACGGATCCCTTGCTGTTACCATCATATAGAATGACGGGCTTTCCTACGCTTGGAGCCTCACTTAATTTTGAATTGCGGTGAACAATTGTGCTGAAAACTATTTCTTCAAAATGACGGCGCACTTCACTCACAACCTGGTTACATAGTCTCAGGCGACCATCATACATTGTCATCAAAATTCCTTCGATTTCCAATGACGTGTTCAACCTGCTTTGAACGATCTTGATCGTGTTCAACAATTTCCCCAAACCTTCCAAGGCAAAAAACTCGCATTGTACAGGCACAATTACCGAGTCTGCAGCTGTCAAGGCGTTTACTGTTATCAGGCCAAGCGAAGGCGAGCAATCGATGATGACAAAATCATAATCATTTCTCACCGGCTCAAGAATATTTTTCAGCACCATTTCCCTGTTTGGATAATTGATCATTTCAATCTCAGCTCCCACCAGGTCAATATGCGAAGGAATAAGATCAAGATTCGGAATCTCGGTTTTTAAGATCACATCACGAGCCGAGGCTTCATTCACCATGCAGTCATAAAGACTATGCGTGATGTTGTGCAGGTCAAAACCCACGCCGGTGGTGCTGTTCGCTTGCGGATCCCCATCAACCAGCAAGGTTTTGAATTCCAGTACTGCGAAACTCGCCGCAAGGTTGATGGCAGTTGTAGTTTTTCCTACTCCGCCTTTTTGGTTGGCAACTCCTATTACTCTTCCCATAGGTACCTTAACTATTTTTTAAATTTAAAATTCGGGCATTGCAGGTCGTACCTGACCTACAGATTTATTGTTTCACCAATCTTCAACAATTGCAAATTTCTTCCGTCGTCTGTAAAGGCCTTCTTTGCTTTTTCGTGGTCAATTTTTATAAAACCAAACGTGTCATAATGTACCCCAATGATGTTTTTGCAATCGATCATTTTTGCTGCACGAACAGCGTCTTCATAGCCCATTGTAAAATTGTCGCCTACGGGCAATACCGCAAAATTTAGTTTTGCCCATTGTGGAATAAGCTGCATATCGAGCGTAAGTGCCGTATCGCCACTATAGTAAAAATTACCCTCATCCGTATAAAGAATGAAGCCCATTGGGTTTCCACCGTAACTTCCGTCGGGCAAACCGCTGCTGTGCTGGGCCGCTGTACATTTTACACGGAAATCGCCGAAGTCCCAACTGCCACCGGTATTCATTGGGTGCGTATCATTAATTCCCTTTTTAAAAAGCCATTCATGAATTTCCCAACTGCAAATGACTTTTGCATTTGTAGCCTGGGTAATAGCAATGCAATCCGAGATATGGTCTACGTGCCCATGTGATTGTAAAACATAATCTGCCTCAATGTCTGCAATGTTAACATCTTTCGCCAGTTCATTTCCTGTAATAAATGGATCGAACAAAAGTTTTTTGTTTCTCAGTTCAACTAAAAAACAGGAATGGCCGTAATAAGTGAATTTCATAGCGGCAAAAATAATTGTTATATACGTTCTTAGTTTTGAATTTGCTGAGGTAATCTCAGAAAGTTGTATCGAAAAGTTTAGACAATTTTAAAACATAATGTTTTTCAGTTCGTCTTATTCTTCATAATCTTGCCTCCTGATGCGCAATTCTGTCTTTTGGTGGGTATTCATCGCGTTTATGTTATCGCTGGATTTTTATGTGTTCCAGGCTTTACGCGTCTTAACAAATTCCGCGGGCTCCAAAGCAAAATTGATCATCCATGTCATTTACTGGACTGTCTCGGCCCTGGCCATCACTTTGTTGATCATTCTGCCCTATCTGCATTTTACCCAGCAAAATCGGGTAGTCAGAAATACTTTTTTTGTAATTATCGTTGGCTTGTTTTTTTCGAAGATCATAGCCTCTATTTTTTTCCTGGTTGACGATCTTCGACGAGTAATACAATGGGCTGCTGGTAAGGTGTTTTTTTCAAACACTGAAGGAGAAACGATGGAACAGGGAGTGAAAATTTCCCGTTCTGTTTTCTTGAGTTGGGCAGGAATGATCGTTGGTGGTGGATTGTTCAGCACTCTTATTTATGGACTTAGTAACAAGTATCGTTACAGAATACATCGGGTGCAAATGACGTTCGATAATTTGCCTGCTGGTTTAAAAGGATTAAAAATTGTCCAGATATCGGATATTCACTCCGGAAGTTTTACTGATAAGGTAGCTGTAATGAAGGGTGTTGATAAAGTACTTAAGGAGAATGCCGACCTTATCCTTTTTACCGGTGACCTGGTGAATGATTTGGCCCAGGAAATGGCTGGGTACATGGATGTGTTCGACAAATTGAAAGCACCCATGGGGGTCTATTCAATTTTTGGAAATCATGATTACGGCGATTACCACTCGTGGCCAGATCGGAATGAAGAGCACCGCAGAAAAGAGCAGTTGGCGGGAAAACATCTGTTGACACCGATGCAGCAGGCCAATCTTGACAAGCTAAAAGATGTCCATGCGAAGCTTGGTTGGAGGCTGCTCCTTGATGAATATGTTGAATTGGAGAAAAATGGAGACAGGATCGCCCTGCTAGGTGTCCAGAACTGGAGTTCCAAGGCAAGATTCCCCAAATACGGCGACCTAAGCAAAGCATACCAGGGAACCAAGGACTATCCCTTCAAAATTTTGATGAGTCATGATCCTTCGCACTGGGATGGACAGGTAAAACCGATGTATCCCGACATCGATTTAATGTTGGCAGGACACACTCACGGGATGCAATTCGGCGTGGAGATTCCGGGTTTCAAGTGGAGCCCGGTACAATATGTCTACAAGGAATGGGCTGGGCTTTATGAGGATGGAAAGCAGAAATTGTACGTAAACCGGGGTTACGGGTTTATCGGTTATCCGGGTAGGGTGGGTATTCTGCCCGAGATAACGGTCATCGAATTGACCTGAGTGGCAGATCCTGGGCCAATAAAACTGAGTTTCAATTCGTTTTACAACAGGCAAGATTAATTGGAATTAAACTTGCCGTTAATTTGAGGGTCAAAAAATCCGCCATTGCGTGTCTTGAAGCCATAATTCAGCTGCGGATGTATAAAAAATGGTATTTAATACTGGTCGTACAGCTGTCAGGGATCGGTGTATTCTCACAAGTTGTCCCTGGGGATACATCATTGAACAAGGTTGACAAATCCATCATAGACACTTCTCTTGACTACAGCGATATCATGTTTGATGACCTCGAAAAATTTCTTGATTCGATTTTGTCGCCCCGCAGCTATATACTTTCTGCTTTCTCTATTCAAAAAGGATATTTTAATTACAAAAGCAAAACCGAAGTTTTCCTGGAACCAACCCGCAAGGTAGCCATCACACCTTTTTTTGGATATTATGATAAGAGTGGATTGGGAATTACAGGCATCGCATCATTCGTGAATGATTCAAAAACATTTAAGTTTTATCAATTAGCGGTGAGCCCTTCTTACGATTATCTTAAAAATAAAAATTTAGCGACAGGCATTTCCTATACCCGTTACTTCACGCAAGATTCATTACCGTTTTATACTTCGCCATTGCAGAACGAAGTGTATGCTTATTTTACATACCGCAAGTGGTGGTTTAAGCCAATGGTGGGAGTGAGCTATGGCTGGGGGAGCCGATCGGACTACCAGGACCGCGAAGAATACATCACGTCATTGCAATTGCGTCGCAATGGGTTTACCAGGATCAATACGAAAGAATCTGTCAGCGATTTTTCCGTTTTCACTTCTGTTCGTCATGATTTTTACTGGCTTGACGTATTTACATACAACGACCATATCCGGGTTACTCCGCAATTGACCTTTACAAGTGGTTCACAAAAATTCGGCTTCAATCAATCATCAAATACCTATGCTACGTTGGCGAGATCGGGGGCCAATGTTTTATATAACACCGAGAACGTTTACCTCGACAACAAACTGTATTTTCAACCCCTTGCACTTACTTTTTACTTAAAGACTGAATATTCGATCGGAAAATTTTACGTACAACCTCAGTTGATACTTGACTATTATTTTCCCGCTACTGAGAAACAATTTACAGGACTTGTTTCAGTTAGCGGCGGTTTTATTTTCTAACTTTATCCTGGATTTATAAAAACCTTCACACGATAGCTGCAATAAGTTTTTATGATTGATGTTTATTACTTTAGAAATGCAAGAATGAGTTAATAGATTTTAACGACGGTAGTTTTCCTTTGGCATCATACTTGGTCAAAAATTCTGCGAATCAAAATAATAAATATGAAAACAAAGCTTGTTAACCTGTCCGTTGCCCTCCTTATTTCACAGCTAGTGATGGCCCAATTTCATCTCGGCGTAAAAGCCGGGGCGAATCTTACGAAGGTCGATGGGAAGTCCTTCAAAGAACAATTCGAATATGGTTACGCTGTAGGCGGTTTTGCAGAAATCAAATTGAGTGATAAATTTTCTTTTAATCCTGAGGTTTTATTTAACCAATATACTTCTACTCTTGACAGTAGCTACAAATCAATTTATGAAAACGTGATCGCTTCCGATCAAAGCAAGGTTAAACTGAACTATCTCACGATCCCTCTTATACTGGATTACAAATTCCTTGGACCCGTTCACCTGCAAGCCGGCCCACAGTTCGGGATTTTGATGAACAAGGACGAAAACTTTTTGCAAAATGGCGAAGATGCATTTAAGAAAGGAGATTTTTCAATGGCTTTTGGTGCACAGGTTAAAGTTGCACAGTTCAGGTTTACCGGCCGCTACCTCATTGGACTTAATAACATCAATGATATAGACAACCAGGATAAGTGGAAAAACCAGGTGATTCAATTAACAGTGGGAATCGCCTTGTAGAAATTAAAATACCTGTTAAAAAGTCCTGCCACGAGGTGGGACTTTTTTATTAAATGTTGTATCCAATCAAATTTGATCTCATGCCCGGTCAGTTATAAGCGATTCAAATAAGAGCTGAAAGACTATTTTTGCAGGCATAATACTAGACCCCTATACCTCCCTATTATTTAGGCTTTACCAGTTATCGGGATGTCATATATTCTAAATAGAGTTAAATGAGTTTTGAAATTTTTTTCCAGAAGGATGAGATGGATTTTATTCCAATCATTCCGTTGAACGAGTCTGAGAGTGAAAGTATGGATGGGATTGAGATCCCCGATGAAATTTCCCTGTTGCCTCTTCGAAACACTGTTCTATTTCCCGGGGTGGTTCTGCCAATTACTGTGGGCCGCGATAAAAGTATCAAGGCGGTGAATGATGCATATAAGGCCGACAAACTGATCGGCGTAATCGCACAAAAAGATACCAATGTTGAAGACCCTGAAACAAAAGACCTGGAAAGTGTTGGTACCATCGCGAAGATCATCAAATTGATAAAGATGCCTGATGGCGGCACAACAGTTATCATCCAGGGCAAAAGTAGATTTTGTATTGAGTCAATCGTAAGCGAGGATCCGTACTTCAGGGCAAAAATTAAAGCGCTGATCGATGAAGAACCACCGAAGGAGGCCGATTTTGAAGCGTATGTAGCCAATATAAAGGAGATGGCGGCTGAAATAATCCAGCTTTCACCAAATATCCCTTCCGAGGCTTCCATCATTCTTCGCAACATTGAAAGCCCCTCATTCCTGATTCACTTTGTGTCCGGTAATTTAAACACGGAAATAAAAGACAAACAACGGCTGCTTGAGTTGAATAACATTCGCGAACGGGCAAATCTGTTGATGCAATTATTGCAAAAAGAACTGCAGTTCGCTGAATTAAAAAACAAGGTAACCAACAAAACAAAAACAGAAATCGATAAGCAACAGAGAGAATACTTTCTTCAGCAGCAATTAAAAAGTATAAAAGAAGAACTCGGTGGCGACACAAATGACCGCGAGATAAAGGACATGAAGAAAAAGGGTGAAGCAAAAAAATGGCCCGAAGCTGCTAAGGAGATGTTTAAGAAAGGCATTGAGAAATTGGAAAGGATGCATCCTACCACGCCGGATTATTCGGTAGTTTACAACCATCTTGATTTGATGCTTGACCTTCCCTGGGAATCTTACACCGAAGATCACTACGACCTGAAAAAGTCGAAAAAAATATTGGATGACGATCATTATGGAATGGATAAGATAAAGGAACGGATCCTGGAATACCTGGCCGTGTTGAAATTGAAGGGCGATATGAAGAGCCCGATACTTTGTTTTGTCGGACCTCCGGGAATTGGCAAAACCTCGTTAGGGCGAAGTATTGCAAGTGCGATTGGAAGAAAATACGTTCGATTGAGTTTGGGCGGCTTGCATGATGAAAGTGAAATACGGGGACACCGCAAAACATATATCGGCGCTATGCCCGGAAGGATACTGCAGTCCATTCGCAAAGTAAAATCGTCAAACCCGGTTATGATATTGGATGAGATCGACAAAGTAGGTAGTGATTTCCGAGGCGATCCCTCTTCGGCTTTGCTTGAAGTGCTCGACCCAGAACAGAATAATAGTTTCTATGATAATTACCTGGAGCTCGAATATGACCTGAGTAAGGTATTGTTTATCGCTACAGCCAATAACATTCAGAATATTCAGCCAGCTCTACGTGACCGGCTTGAGGTCATTGAGCTTGGTGGCTATGCTGTGGAAGAAAAAATTGAAATTGCCCGGCGCCATCTCATCCCAAAGCAAAAAGAATTGCATGGGTTGAAGACAATGGACTTTAAGATCAGTGAGGACGTCACTAAAAAAATAATCCAGGATTATACCAGGGAGAGCGGTGTGAGGGAATTGGATCGCAATCTTGCAGCCATTATGCGTTACGAGGCAAAAGAGTTTGCTATGAATGAAAGGGTGTTGAACCTCGTATCAGCAAAGGATATTGAAAAAATATTGGGTAAGCAGCGATTCAGCAGCGACATGTATAAGAATGCAAACATGCCCGGTGTGGCCGTCGGACTTGCATATACCTATGTTGGTGGCGACATTTTATTTATTGAGACAAGTTTAAGTGACGGCAAGGGTGAGTTACGACTGACGGGAAACCTGGGGAATGTAATGAAGGAAAGTGCAAGCACAGCACTGACGTATCTTCAATCCAATGCAAAGAAATATGGAATTGACCCCAAGATCTTTGAAAAGAAGAACATTCATATACATGTACCCGAGGGCGCAGTACCGAAAGACGGTCCAAGTGCCGGAGTAACCATGTTGGCTGCGATCGCATCAGCGTTCACCGGGAAAAAAATAAAACCTTATCTAGGTATGACTGGCGAAATAACGTTGCGCGGGCAAGTGCTGCCTGTTGGTGGCATTAAAGAAAAAGTGCTGGCTGCTAAACGTGCCGGGTTAAAGGAGATCATTCTTTGCTGGCAAAATGAAAAAGATATAGACGAGATCAATGCCGACTATATCAAGGGTATTGAATTCCATTTTGTAAAGAATATGAAGGAAGTCCTGGAACTTTCTTTGGGTGATTAAAAAAGATTTTGGCCCCAAGGCAACCAAATAAGCGTTTTTACTGATGTTATAATAGTAAGAATTTTCATGTTGGTTGTTTTAAGGGTTAAAAGGAACTCCTCTATGTTC
>Ga0070683_100000161_pt1 | contig 44254 bp, 33 predicted proteins | sample KBSC713LmetaG_FD_64662 | JGI IMG/M metagenome (GOLD analysis project Ga0070683, IMG submission 64662) | Corn rhizosphere microbial communities from Kellogg Biological Station, Michigan, USA - KBS C7.1-3L metaG | ecosystem: Host-associated > Plants > Roots > Rhizosphere ... | reverse complement strand
CGATTGAATGCGGCGTGCTCGAGGACGCATGGGAAGAACCACCGGCCGACATCTACCTGCTGACGCGTGCGCCAGAGCAGTGTCCCGATGATCCGGCGTACATTGAAATCGACTTCGAGCGCGGAGTGCCTGTCCGCGCCAACGGCATCGATATGGCGCTCGTCGAGCTGATCGAGTCGCTCGAAACCATTGCCGGTGCCCACGGCGTCGGCCGGATCGACATGATGGAAAACCGGCTGATGGGCATCAAGTCGCGGGAGATCTACGAGGCGCCAGCCGCGGTGGTCCTCCATGCCGCCCATCGTGAGCTCGAGAAACTGGTCATTTCGCGCGATCTCGAGCGAATCAAACAGGACATGGGGCGGGTCTATGCCGACGCGGTCTACAACGGTCTGTGGTTCTCGCCCACGCGCGAGGCGGTGGACGCGTTCGTTGCCGCAATCCAACCTCGCGTGACCGGCACCGTGCGACTGAAACTATTCAAAGGCGACTGCCGCGTCGTCGGGCGCCGTTCCGAACACGCGCTCTACGATCGCGAGCTCGCGACTTACGGCGCCGGCGATCGATTCGATCACGCCGCCGCCGAGGGGTTCATCAAGATCTGGGGATTGCCGACTGAAACCGCGGCGCGCAAGCAGGCCAGCCGCCCGACGACGGTGGAACGCTGAGCGATGGCACATTTGTGGTCCGGCCGGTTTGCCGACAGTCCTGACGCGGCCCTCATCGAGTTTGGCGCCTCGTTCAAATTCGACCGACGCCTCTTTGATGACGACGTGGTGGGCAGCATGGCGTGGGCGGAGGCGCTGCACAAGGCGGGCGTGCTCTCAGCGGCCGATGCGGCGTCGATCAACAAGGCGCTCGAGGAGATTCGAGCCGTCGGGGCAGCCAATCCCGCGTTCTTTGGCTCCGATGCGGCACAGCACGACGAGGACGTCCATTCGTTCGTCGAGCGCGAACTGGTCGCCCGGGTCGGAGATGCCGGCCGTCGGCTTCACACCGGCCGGTCGCGCAACGAACAAGTGTCGCTGGACCTCCGCCTCTATCTGAAACGACGGGTGCCGCAAGTCCAGCAAGCGATAGTCGATCTCGTTCACGTGCTCAGCCGACAGGCCGACGCGAGCGGCGACGCCGTGATGCCGTCCTATACCCACCTGCGCCGTGCGCAGCCGGTGATGGTTGCGCACTTCTTTCTCGCGCACGCGGCAGCGTTCCGGCGTGATTACGGACGGTTCGGCTCGGTGCTTGCGGAGGTGGATGAGCTCCCGTTGGGCTCAGGCGCGATCGCGGGCACCAGCTACGACATCGACGTCAAGGTACTCGCCACACGGCTCGGATTCAGCCGTGTCGTCGCCAACAGCATCGATGCGACCGGTGATCGCGATTTCGTCGCCTCCTTCCTGCACGCGTGTGCGCTGACGATGGTTCACCTGAGCCGTCTCGCCGAGGATGTGATTCTTTTCACATCGGAGGAATTCGCCTTCCTCGACCTGGCGGACACCGCGGCGACAGGGAGCAGCCTGATGCCGCAGAAGAAGAATCCGGACCCTCTCGAGCTGGTACGTGGCAAGGCCGGGCGGGTGATCGGGCGGCTCGCGGGTTGGTTGGCGACGATGAAAGGGCTGCCGATCGGCTACAGCAAAGATCTGCAGGAAGACAAAGAGGGATTGTTCGAAGCTGAAGACACGGTCCGCGCGTCGCTTGACGCGTCGGCAGCGGTTGTCGGAGGGCTCTCGATCAACGTCGCGAATGCAGCGGTCGCCGCGTCAGGTCTGCTGCTCGCGACCGACGTCGCTGATTACCTGGTGGCCAAGGGGGTTGCGTTCCGCGAAGCGCACGAAATCGTCGGCGCTCTCGTGCGACGCCTGGTTCAGGAGCGGCGTGCCTTCGACGACTTGACGCTCGAAGAGTGGCGAAGCCATTCGCCACTCTTCGACGCGGATGTGCGGCAGGCGATCACGCCGTCCGCTTCGATCGCGAAGAAACGCACGCCGCAGTCGACCCATCCCGCTGCAGTCAAGACGTCGCTCGCCGAACTTCAGCGGTGGCTGGCATCGGTCGGCGTCAGAACCTGAACGTCACGCCGGCGGTTGCGCGCCAGAAGTGGAAGCTGCCCAGCGACAGATCCACTCCGTTCGAGCTGTTGTCGCCGATCGATCGGAAGTAGCGGATGTCTCCTCTGACGCCCGCATGTTCGCCGAGGAACATCACGCCGCCGCCGATGTTCGTGCCGAATTCGTTCGACGTCACGTTCGTGAGGAACTGCGACGCGCTGTCCACTCGCGTCGCGATGAGCCCGAGTCCGCCCGACGCGTAGGGTCGAACCGCCCCTAGCGGCGCACCAACGATTACGTTCCCCATCGCAGTCGTCACGTTGCCATCGCCAACGAGATTGATCGTGGCATCCGGATTAGAGACACCGAAGAAGTTTGGCGAATATCCGAAGTCGAATTCGGCGCCGACGATCCCTTGACCCATCCATGCCAGCGATGCGCCGTAGTTGAGTTTCGCCTCGAAGCTGTTCGCGAACGATCCTTCGGTACTGAAGACGTTGGCGCTGGCGCCAGCCGAGCTGCCGATGAATGGCGTCAGCAGCCAGTCAGCCGATGCCTTCTGCGGCGCCGCCACAGACGCCGCGATCGCGATAGCTCCGGCGATGATGACCTTGCGCAATGACATATCAACCCTCAAATCGATCTGCGGACACCCGTCCGCGTTTCCTGTCGCGCTGTGGTTGCTTCATCCAGACGCGCGCGACTCCCTCTCGCATGGTGCAAGCGAAGTACCGCACGTGACGCAAGAGGTGGGGACCGATCAGGTGGAGGAACGGATCAGGCGCGCGTGTTCCTGAATCAGTTGCCAGGCGCGCGCCACGTGCGATTCGGTGGTGTGCAGGTTTCCGATGGCCAGCCGGAGCGCATATCGCCCGCCGAGCCGCGTATGCGAAATGAAGATCTCGCCGGTTCCATTGACGGCTTCGAGAATTCGTTCGTTCAACCGATCGGCGTCGTCGCGTTGCGCCGCACGCGCGCGAAAACACACGACACTGAACGGAACGGGCGCGAGTCGTTCGAAATCCTCGCTCGCGTCGACCCACGATGCGAACACGCTCGCAAGTCGCATGTGCTCCGTCAGCCTCGCCCGCAGCCCCTCGGCGCCAAAGTGACGCATCACCATCCACAGCTTGAGCGCCCTGAAGCGGCGGCCAAGCTGGATGCCGGTGTCCATAAGATTGCGGACCGGCGCGGCTTCGACGGTCTTCAAGTACTCGGGCGTGAGCGCGAACGCTGCGCGAAGCCGATCCATGTGCCGGCAGTACAGCACCGAAAGATCGAACGGTGTAAACAACCACTTGTGCGGATTGACCACGATCGAGTCCGCGTCGCCGGCTCCCTGCAGAATCGATTCGTATCCAGGCACCATCGCGGCGACGCCGGCGTACGCGGCATCGACGTGAAGCCACAGTGACTCTTGCCGGCACAGATCGGCGATCGCCGGCACCGGGTCGACGCTCGTCGACGACGTCGTGCCGACGGTTGCGACCACCGCAAGCGGAAGCCATCCCTTCGATCGATCGTCGGCGATCGCCTCCGCAAGAAGATCGACCCGCATGCGAAATTCGCCGTCGCTTGGAATCTTGCGAACCGCCTGCTGGCCGAGGCCAAGCAGGATCGCGGCCTTCTCGATGGAGGAGTGCGTCTGGTCGGAACAGTACACACGCAGTCGGGCGACGTCGTCCCGTCCCGCGAGCCCGAGTTCACGCGCGGAGGGCACCGCGCGTTCACGCGCCGCCGCGAGCGCGTGCAGCGTCGAAATCGACGCGGTGTCGTAGATCACGCCTTCGAACGACGACGGAAGCGTGAGCAGCTTGCGGAGCCACGTCAACGTGACTTCCTCGAGCTCGGTTGCCGCCGGAGAGGTCCGCCACAACATCGCCTGCACGTTCAACGCGGCGGAGAGAAACTCAGCGAGAATTCCCGGCGCGCTCCCAGTAATCGCGAAATACGCAAAGAATCCCGGATGATTCCAGTGGGTAATGCCGGGGAGGAGAATGCGCTCGAAGTCCGAAAAGATCTTTTCGAACGGCTCACCGTGGTCGGGCGCGTCGGCGGGAAGCGCGGCGCTGATCTCACCGGGCTGCACACGCGCGAGCACCGGAAACCGGCTGGAGGTCGCGAGGTAATCGGCGATCCAGTCCACGAGCCGATGCGCTTCGCGGCGGAACGCCTCCGGATCCATGTCGCCGAAAGGGGAGGACACACGCGTCATACCGATGATGTCGCGGGTGTTGGCGGTTCAGGCACGACGCGGCAATTTTGGCCGACCCGCGAGGGATCGGTCAATCGACGCCTCGTGCGGTTACTGCTGGTCGCGCTTTTCCACTTCCAGCGTAACCGGCGCTGACAGGTGCACGTTCACGATCGCGCCTGGCGCGAGCGTCGCGGCGCTGCGATCGCCTGCCATCACGATCGCCGAACCGCCCCCGGCGCCGACCGCGCCGCCGATCGCAGCCCCCTTGCCGCCGCCGATAATCGCACCGAGGATGGCGCCGCCGACCGCAGCACCGCCTATCTTGCGCGCGCTGTCCGGACCAGGCGCTTCGCCTTCCCGGTAGATCGGCTCGGTACGCAGAGGGACTTCACGGCCATCAGCGAGCACCAGCGTGTGGAATCGGACACCAAGGCGGGCTGGCGTTTTCACCTTTCCGCCACGCTCGACAGTCGTTACCGATCCAATCACCCGCGAACCGGCCGGGATGACGACGTGGCCTTCCGACATCACATCGCGACTCACTTTTGCATCGACGCGATCTTCGACGCGGGCTTTCTCGCTCGAAAGAGCCGTGTCAACCTCGAGGCCGATGACCGAGGACGCCGGCAGTACGACCTCTTCGAACTGCGGGACCTTCGGGGCCGGTGGAAGTTCGGGCGCCCGCGCGGGCTCCTGGGTCCGTTCAGCGGATTGCGGCGTCGGCGTTGGAGCGACGGGCTTCTCAGCAGCCACCGATGGTGCCGATTGCGGGGGCGTCGTCGTTTGTCGTCGTGCCGTCGGCGCAGCTGGCGTCTCGTGTCGAGCGGCGGGCGAAGGAGCGGGTGCCGACGGTGCGGCCGCTCGGGGCGCTTCGCGGACCGGATTCGGAGTCGGAGTCGAATGTGGCGGTGGCGCCGGCTCAGCTTCGGGTTTCGGCTTCGTCGGCCCACTGCTCACGACTGCTTCAGTTTCGGTGACCGGTGCTTGCCCTGCCGGTGCCGGCTCGGCCGGCGCGACGGCAGCTGGTGCTGGAGACGCGGCCACAGGTACGGGCTGCACCGCGTTTTGACGGACGGCGAGAAAGCCTCCACCCGCGGCTGCCGCGACGCATCCTGCCGCCAGCAAACCCGCAAGGACTCTGGAACTCATGGGATTGACTCCTGAACGAGACCGCAAAGAGCAATTGCTGTGCCCCGCATATCGGCCCATCCACCGCTAAGATTCAGTGGATTTCTTCGTAAAAACGTGCGTTCCAATATTGCACGCAACCGCCCGGGGACAGTGGCTGTCCTCGGCGCAGGACCCACCCGGCCGACCCCCGCCGTAAATCTCCAAGAATCCGACGGTAACCGGGGCATTCATGTTGCACCAAGTCTTCAGGTTTGCGATCCTCGGTAGTGTAAGGGGAGGACTTCAATGCGTCGGATCCCGGTTCTCTTTGTTATCCCTCTCATCTGTCTTCTGGCCTCGAGAGCCGACGCACTCACCTTCAACGACGTCGTCGAGCTCACCCGGGCTGGGCTCGGTGAAGAGGTAATGCTTGCGCTGATTGAGGTCGACCGGTCAGTCTTCCCAATCGACGCCGCATCCATCAAGAAGCTCAAGGAAGCAGGCGTCAGCGAGCGCGTGATCGCGGCGATGGTCCGGAGCGGCCGCGAGATCCCCGCCGCGCAAGATCAGACGCCGGTGGATTCTCAACCGGTGCCGGTCGTGCCACCGCCGCAGGTTGTGGTGATAGAGCATCAAGAGCCGGTCGTCCGGGAAGTGCCAGTGGCGGTCCCGGTGTACGTGGCCGTACCCGTGGTCAGTCGTCCCAGCCACAATGTGCGCGTCCAGCAGGGCGACCAACTCCGCGGCGCGACTGAGTTGTCGTTCGGTCAGACCGTTCCATCTACGCACGGTGTGTCGGTGAAGCAGCCGGAACCGGTCTACTGGGGCTGGGGAGGCAAGCTTCGACCCGACGCGTGGGGACAACCGGCGCGAACGAGCACCGACACACCGAACACAAAGAAATAGACATCGAAGATCAGGCGGCGTCGCGATCGTGCTGCCGAGCGCGTGCTGACGCTGGCACGCGCTCTCGGATCTCCTTGACGATCTTTGCCGCCATCGGCGCAAGGACGGCTGCCCCGATCACGAGATCGCTCACCCGCAGCGTTTCGCGTGCCTTCCGCGTCAGAGCCTTGTCGACGTCACAGTTGACATCGTCAGGAAACGGGGGCACGTCGACTTCCCCTCGCGCTTGGCGCTTTTCGTACGCTCTCGCGGCGGCCGGCCCGATTTTTCTCTTCTCGCCTGGCACCTTCTCGCCGACATCCTTCCCGTAGGGCGACGCGTGTTCGATCTCGGCGTTCACTTCAGCGCCGATCAGAATGGCCAGCCCGGAGAGATAGAACCACGTCAGCAGCACGATGAACGTGCCCAGTGTGCCGTAGGTTTCGTTGTAATCGCCGAAGTACGCGATGTACAACTTGAGACCGAGCGACGTCACGACCCACAGAATCGTCGCGAACACCGATCCTGGCGTGATCCAGATCCAGTCCTGTTCCGCGTCGGGGGCGAAGTAGTACACCAGTCCGATCCCGCTAACGACCAGCACGAAGACAACCGGCCACTGCAGTACCCACCACGTCCACTTGAATACCGGGCCGAGGCGCAGCGTGTTGGCGAGATGCTCTGCGACCGTCGGTCCCGCGAGCACCAGGGCGATCGACACCAGAATGAAGAGGGCGATCCCGACGGTCAGCGCAATGGCGATGACGCGGACTTTCCACAGCGGTCGTGCTTCGGTGATGTCGTAGGCGGCATTCAGGGTGCTGATGATCGACACCATCGCCCCCGAACTGCTCCACACCGTCAGCAGGAAGGCAAATGTCAGGATGCCGCCGTGATTGCTCTGCGAGATCTTGGTGATCTGATCGGTGATGACGGTCAGCACATCGGGCGGAACGAAGCGGCCGAGCAGCGTGACGGTTTGTCCGACCAGGTTATGAATGGGAAAGAAGCTGGCGATCGAGATAAGGGTCAGCAGTGCCGGAAATAGCGCAAAGAAGAAATAGTAGGCCTGCTGTGCTGCAAGGTTCAGCAGATCATCGGCGGAGATTTCGCTCCACGTTCGCTTCGCGAGTTCCATCCAGCTGAGCGGAACTTTGAAGTGAGCCAGCATGCTGCCTGGAGTCGTAGCAATCGTGCTGCCACCAGCGTCGGCCGAGCCCCGCGATATGATCGTTTGATGGGCGGGGTCGGACACACTTCGCAGGAATGCGACGTCGTCATTGTGGGTGCCGGTGTTATTGGTTGCGCCGTTGCGCACGAACTGGCACGGCGCGGTCTGAGAACCGTTGTGGTCGAAGCGCGCGCCGTCGGGCGCGGCGCGACGCAGGCGTCGGCGGGCGTGCTGGCGCCGTTCATCGAGGCGCCGGCGGAAGGACCACTTCAGGCGCTCACGGTCGAGAGTCTGGGGATGTATGACCGATTCGTCGCGACCGTCTCCGAGGAGGCGAACCTGCCCGTCGAGTACCGACGGTGCGGCACGATCGAAGTGGCGCGCGATTCAGGATCGGTCCGGCGGCTGAAAACGCTCGGCGAGTGGGCGCGATCGAGGGGCGTCGATGCGCGATGGGTCGAGGCCAGCGAGATCGGTCGATTGGAGCCCGCGCTGGCACCAACCTCTGGTGGACTCATCGTGTCCGAGCACGGCTACGTCCGCGTCGGCCAGCTCACCGACGCGCTGGCCGCGGCGGCACGGCGCCACGGTGCCGCGATCCATGACTCGTGTCGAGCCGAACAGTTGTCGAGCGTCGGCGATGGCGTGAGGCTGACGACGAGCGACGGCGCGTATCGCGCGCGGTTCGTGGTGGTTGCCGCAGGCAGCTGGTCAGGCGCGATTGCACCGGAGACGGAAGTGATCCCGGTGCGCGGTCAGTTGCTGTACGTGAAGTGGCAGGGACCGGCAATCACGCGAGTTCTGTGGAGCGATCACTGTTACCTCGTACCGTGGGTGGATGGAACGCTGCTCGTGGGCGCAACCGTGGAGCATGCGGGTTTCGACGAGCGTGTCACGGCCGCAGGTGTTCAACAGCTGCTCAACGCTGCAAGCGAGGTGCTGCCGGGGATCGCCGACGCGACATTCATCGAGGCACGTGTGGGCCTTCGGCCGGCAACGCCGACGGGTCTTCCGACCATTCGCCGATCCGCCGAACACCCGTCGATCATCTATGCAACCGGGCATTTCCGAAACGGCATTCTCCTCGCCCCGCTCACCGCACGGCTGGTCGCTGAGCTGATCTGCTGAAAAGGTGGCTGGCACCTTTCCGGGAAAGGTGCCAGCCACCTTTTCTCGTCTGCGCGCAGCGGCAAGCGAGTTGAATGTCCGACTGCATGCCTAGACCAAATCGGTGCTGTCCGGACGGAGTTCCTCAACATGTCGTTAACCGCGGAAATCGGAGGGCGCAAGTCTTTCGAGACCCGGAGGATTATCTAGGATTTCTCGCGGCGCTGACGGATGCCGCGGATCGAACGGTAGTACGGCTCCTTTCGTTTTGCTTGATGCCGAATCACTTCCACTTGGTATTGTGGCCAGTCCAGGGGGTGGAAGTTTCCGCGTACATGCAGGTCGCGATGAATGCGCATCTTCGCGATGTCCAGCGTCGGCACGGCACCTCGGGTAGCGGGCACGTCTATCAGGGCCGGTTCAAGAATTCCGCCATCCTGACGGACCGACACTTTCTCAACGTCTGTCGCTACGTCGAAGCGAATCCACTTTGTGCCGGGCTTGTAGAACGAGCGGAAGATTGGGAGTGGTCTAGCCTTGTGCGAAACGGACCGGCGGAAGACATCAACATTCTCTCGCCCTGGCCGGTTCCACGACCGGCAACCTGGCTGGACGACGTCAATCGACCGCAGTCGAATCGTTCGATACGAGAGATCGAAGACCAAATACGACGACAGAGACGGACTGGTCGCGGGCTGAACGCATGGCGCACCCACCCGGACTGACGCTGCTCACAAAAAGGTGGCTGGCACCTTTCCCGGAAAGGTGCCAGCCACCTTTTTGTCAGCGGCTGAGAGGCCCGCTGGTCGTCTGCGCTGCCTCGAATGCCACGGCGGACAGTTGGTAGGCGAGCTTCGCCTGCAGCTCGTTGTTGGCTGCTTCCGCCAGATCGCGCTGCGCCTGAATCACGAGAAAACTCGTCGACATCCCGACTTCGAAGCGACGCTGCTCAGCGTCGACACGCTGTTGGGCCAGTGTTCGACCAAGCTCCGCGGTCTCGATCCGCTGACGATTCTGCTCGAGGCGCAACGCGGCATCGCGAACCTGACGCACGGCAATCAGTTCGGCGTCCCGCAACCGGGCCTGAGTCTGATCGCGTTCCAGCTTCGCCCGCGCGTAATTGGCTTCCTCGACGCTCTTGCCGAGCGGATAGCTGAGCGTGAAGCCGAGAGTCCAGGTGGGAAAGTCCGCGGTCAGCACCTGGTTGAGCACCGTGCCGAACGACGTCTTCTCCGTGCCGACGATTGTTCCAGGGAACCCGCCGGTGCGAATCAGTTGCGTGCCGCCGAGGCCGTTCGTCAAGTAAGTGGCCTGGAGGCGTAGGTCAGGCAGCGTCTGGTTCTTCGAAAGCAACACGTTCGTGTCGCCGATCTGGATCTGTTTGCGGACCTCGGCAAGATCAGGCCGCTCGTTCAATGCGCGTCGTACCGCTGCGTCGACGTCTGGCGGTGCAGCGGCCGGTGGCACCGCGTCTGTCGCCTCGATGTGCGCGGTCCAGAAATCGGACCGACCAGGCTCGAAAATGAGCGATCGCAGCAGGTCTTCCGCCTGAAGCACGTTCGTTCGCGCGACGATCAGGTTCTCACGCCGCTGCGCCACCTCGGCCTGTGCCGCGACGAGATCGAGCGGCGGCGACTGGCCGACGTCGACGCGGGCGCGATTGGTGCGCTCGAGTTCCAGTGCCAGATCGAGCGATCGCTGCTGGACGTCGACGGATGCGCGTGATGCGACCAGCGCCCAGTATCCGCTCTCGGCGTCCGCCGACGTGCGGGCGATCCCCTCGTGCAGTCGAAGATCGGCGATCTCGCGTTCGCGTGTCGTAATGTCGAGCTGCGCCCGCGGGTTATCCGTCTTGAAATCGCGAAGCAGCGGTTGGGAGAACACCGCCTGGAGCGCGCCGGTGAGCGCCGGTGAAAACGTCGCCAGCGGATTGGTCGTGTCCGAGCGCACCCCGTTGAACGAGACGTCGTAGCTGGAACCGCCCCACGGCAGCAGTTGACCAACCCCCGCCGTTCCCGACCAGTAGTCGCTCTTCAGCGGGTCTTGTCCCGAGAAGAGATTCGAGGACGGTGTCGTCGACTTGTTGCGCTGGAGCGCGGACGACAACGTCGGAAGGAACGCCGCCTTCGCCGCTGCGACGCGTTCCTCGCTGATCTGCGGGTCGTAACGGCTGACGGCGAGGCCCGTGTTGTTGGCCACGGCCATCCGGACCGCCTCGTCGCGTGTCAGCCGGACGACCGGTCCGCTGGGCTGTGCCGCGGGCGCCTGCGATTGCGCCGCGGCGTTTGACGGATAGACGAGGAGTGCGGCCAGCACGACTGCCGCGGTCGCGGTTGCCGCCCGCGCGGCGCGCTTCCAGCGCCAGAATCGAACCCGCGCGGCGTCGTCGAACAACGAGTACGCCACCGGCGTCGCGACGAGCGTGAGCAGCAGCACCAGCGACTGGCCGCCGATGATGACAAATCCAATCGCGCGGTTGGTCGCCGACCCCACCCCGCTCGAGAGCACCAGCGGGATCATCCCCGCGACGAACGCGAACGTGGTCATCAGAATCGGCCGTAACCGATCACGGCTCGCTTGCACGATGGCGGCCTCCCTCTCCATGCCGCGCTCACGCAGCTGATTGGCATGATCAATCTGAAGAATAGAATTCTTCTTCACGACGCCGAATAGTACCAGCAACCCAAGCGCCGAGAAGATGTTCAACGACTGCCGGGTGATGATGATCGACAGCAGCGCGAACGGCAGCGTCAGCGGCAGCGACAGGAGAATCGTGATCGGATGCAGCCACGACTCGAACTGCGCGGCCAGGATCAGATACATGAAGACCAGCGACAGGCCGAACGCAATCAGGAAGTTCTGCGCCGCTCGTCCGAGCTCGCGCGATCGTCCGGCGAATCGCGTGCTGTAGCCAGGTCCCATCTCCAGCGAGTCAGCGGCGCGCGTGATCGCTGCCATCGCCGGCGTCTGCGAGACGCCAGGGATCAGCCCCGCGAATACCGTGACCTGACGCTGACGGTTGAGCCGGTTGATCTCCGACGGGGCGCTTCCCGGCGTAAAGCGCGCCACGTTCTCGAGTGGCACGCTGCCGACACGGCTCGACGGCACGGTCAGCTGCGCAATGCCGGCGGCGCTCTGACGGTCGCCTTCGCCGGCGCGCACGTGGACTTCATACTGCTCGCCGCCTTCGTTGTAGGTCGTCACCTGATCGCCTCCGACGAGGAGCCGTAAAGCCTCGGCGGCGTCGGACACCTGGACGCCGAGATCCGCGGCCTTCAACCGATCCAGGCTCACAGACAGTTCAGGCTTCCCGACGTTCAACGACGTGTCGACGTCGACGACGCCCGGCTCCTTCTTTGCCGCCGCCGCAACGGCGCCGGCGAATCGCTCGAGAGCCTTCAGATCGGGTCCGTTGATTGTGAACTGGATTTCTGCGTTCTGGTTGCCACCGCCCCCGATCGTAGCAACAGGACGAACGCCGGTGCGCAGATTCGACGCGCCAAGCTCAGGAAGAACGTTCGCACGAACGTCGTTCATGATCTCGAACTGATCACGTCGCCGCTCGTCGACCGGCTTGAGGCGAACGTACACCGTGCCGGAGTTCTGCGTCTGCGCCGGATCGTCGGCAACCGAGACCAGCGTGTAGGCGACTTCAGGAAGCCGCCGGATTTGTGTCGCCAGCCGATTCGCAATGATCTCCGTTGCGTCGAGGCTGGTGCCTTCCGGAGCCCGCAAGCCGACTTCGAATTCCGATTGGTCGTCGTTGGGTAGGAAGTTCTTGTTCGCCACCATGAACAACGGGACGCTGCTCAAGAGCACTAGCGCAGCCACGCCGGCAACGATTGCGCGATGGTGGAGCGACCACTGCAGAATCGCCGTGTAGCCGCGATCCAGAGGTCTGAAGAAGCGCGAGTCCTTCGACGTCTGCGCGCTGGTGTGGCCGTCAGTCGACGCCGGTCGCGGCTGCATCTTGATCCAGCGCGCAGCCAGCATCGGCGTCAGCGTAAAGCTGACCAGCAGCGACACCAGGATCGCGAACGACATCGTAAAGCCGAAACTGGTCATGAAGCGGCCGACGATGCCGCCCATGAAGCCGACCGGAACGAAGATCGCGATGAGCGAGAGCGTGGTCGCGAGCACCGCGAGCCCGATCTCGCGCGTCGCCTCGACCGCCGCCTGCAGCGGCGATTGTCCCTTCTCCTCGACGAATCGATAGATGTTCTCGAGCACGACGATCGCATCGTCGATGACGATACCGACGGAGAGCGTGAGCGCGAGAAGCGTCATCGAGTTGAGCGTGAAGCCCTCGTACCAGATCAAGCCAAACGTGGCGATGATCGACGTCGGAATCGCGACCGCGGCGATGATCGTCGAACGCCAGTTCCACAGGAAAATCAGGACGACGGCAGCGGCAAGAATGGAACCGACGACCAGGTGCTCTTCGACGCTCCGAACCGACGCCTTGATGAATTCCGACAGGTCGCGCACGACGCGGATGTGGTAGCCCGCCGGTACGACCGGGGCGATCTCCGCGAGGCGCGCCTTGACGGCGTCGACGACCTGGACGGTGTTGGTGCCCGACTGCCGGCGCACGGTGAGGAGGACGGTCGGCTCGCCATTGAGGCTCGCCTTCGTCATCGCGTCAGCCATACCGTCGTCGATGGTCGCGACGTCGCGCAGAAGGATTGGGTGCGCGTCCTTCTGACGAACGACGATGTCGCCGAACTGCTGTGGCGATTCGACACGCCCTCGGGTCCGCAGCGTGAGCGCGGTAGCGCCCTGCTCGACACGCCCGCCCGGAACCTCGGCATTCTGAGATTGAAGTGCCCGTGACACGTCGGTGACGGTCAGGTTGTAGGCGCGAAGCTTTGCCGCATCGAGCGTGATGTTGATCTGACGTGCACGTCCGCCCGACACGACCACCTGGCCAACCCCGTTCACGCTTTCGAGCTGACGACGGAGCGTCTTGTCCGCGTATTCGGTGATGTCGCGCACCGGCTTCTTCGCCGAGACCGCGAGCGTCAGGACAGGCGCCGCGTCGGGGTCGAACTTCTCGACCGTGGGCTGCTGAATCGTCTTCGGCAGAAGCGGCAGCACGCGGTTCACGCGATCGCGCACTTCCTGTGCGGCGATGTCGGCGTCCTTCTCGAGCAGAAAGGAGATGACGACCTGCGAGACGCCCTCAGAAGAGGCGGAGCGCAGCTCGTCGATGGCGCTGATCGTGTTGACCGCCTCTTCGATCTTATCGGTGATCTCCGTCTCGACTTCTTCCGGCGCTGCGCCAGGCAGACGCGTCGTGACGACGACGGTTGGGAAATCGACCTTGGGGAATCGGTCGAGTCCAAGCTGCGTAAAGGCAAACGCGCCCACGATCGTGAGCGAGAGAATCAGAACGCTGGCAAAGACCGGACGTTTGACGGATATCGCTGCTAACCACTGCATGATGACTGATTCCTAATCACTTCGCGAGACGACGAGCCCGAACGTCGAGGCCGTCTGACAGATGCCCTTTTGGCGCGGCGGCGACCGTATCCTCGCGGGTCAGGCCGCTCGTGATTTCCACTTGCTGACCGACGGTTTCCCCGACGGTCACAATGCGTTCTTCCACTTTGTCGTTCTTGATCACGTAGACCCGGCCCGTCCCGGCAACGGTTTCGACCGCCGATGCGGGAAGGAGCAGCGCCGGCGTTGACGTCGGCTGCTGGATCAGCGCTGTTGCAAACAGACCGGGCTTCAGCCGAGCGTCAGGGTTGGGCGCTATCGCTTCGATCGTCAGCGCCCGCTGATCGGTGCGTAACGACGGAGACACGAATCGAACCTTCGCCGGAAACGTCTCACCCGGATAGGCGTCCACCGAGATCCGCACCGGCTGACCGGCCTTGACCAGCGACACCGCCTGCTCCGGAATGGTCAGCTCGACGCGCATCGGATCGACCCGGACGACCGTGGCGACGTGTGCGCCGCGCGTCACGTAGTCGCCGACGCTCACCACACGCTCCGCAACCACTCCTGAGAACGGCGCGCGAATCGTCGTGTCCGCCTGCGCTTTTCGAGCGAGCTCGATACGCGCGCGCGCCGCCTGCAGTGAACGGTACGACTGTTCCGCCACGTTCTGCGCGACCTGGAACTGCTGACGGGCGACATCAACCTGCGCCCGACGCTGGTCGTACTCGCTCTGCGAAACGACCTTCTGATCCAGCAGCGATTTGATTCGTCCGAATTCGGCCTCCGCGAGATCGAGCGAGGCCTTCGCATTCATCACGTCGGGGACATGCTTCGGATCGAAAGCCTGACCGGCAGACAGTCCGAGACGCGCTTCGATCTGTGCCGCGTTGGCTTCAGCCTCTTGCAGCTGCGCAGACGTTTCGGTCGCGGAGATGCGCACGAGCACCGCTCCCTGCGAGACGTGGGTTCCACGCTCGACGGCAGCCGCGACGACGCGGCCGGCCGCTTCGGCGCTGACCTCGGCCTGTTCGTCCGCCATCAGCGAGCCCGTGACGCGCAGATAGCGATCGATGGCGCGGCTTTCCACCGGCACTGTTTCGACAAGGACGGGTTCGGCCTTCGCCTCGGCCTTGACCGTCGTGCTTTCACCGCCGCATCCCACAGCTGCAATGCTGAACGCGGCAATCGCGATGCCTGCAAGCCCGTATCGTGTCTGAACTCTCATGACGCTCCGCTCCGATATGAAAACTGTTCGATCCCGTTTATGAGAACTGTTCCGCCCCGCGGTTTATTCGCAGGGCGCTGACTGGAACGTGTGACGAATGCCAGCACGAAGGCCGGTGAGCGTGGCTTCGAGCGTGTCACGCGCCAGCGCATCGGCGTCGTCATTGGGGTGCAGTCGACCGCATAGCCGCATCGTCGCGACGCCATGAATCGCCGCAGCCAGGATCCGGAAAACGGCATCGGCCTTCGTGTCCGGTGGAAGCAGGCCCTGATCGATGACGCTCTGGATATGAGCTGCCATGAAGCCCTTCATTTCCCTGACGAAACCGAAACGCTGCCAGTCCTTGCTGATCGGCGGCACCGATCGGTCGAGAAACATCAGCGCGAAGTATTCGGGATGGTCCTTGCTGAACTCGTACAGGCGCCAGAAGCCCGCGCGGATCTTCTCGATCGGATCAGCGATCGCCATCTCTCCGCCGGGCGCGAACAGCATCCGGAAACCCTCTTCGGCGAGGGCGAGGAAGATGTCGTCCTTGCTCGGAAAGTAGCTATAGATGGCGGCCGGGCTGTACTCGATCTTTTCCGCGATCTTCCTAATCGAAACGTGCTGGTAACCCTCGGCGACAAACAGCTCGCGCGCGGCGTCGAGGATGGCGCGCGAGACCGCCACCCGCTCTCGTTCGTGACGTTCTTTGACTCCCAAGTAACCCCTTCTTTTTGTTCAGCTTATGTCATATATACCGGTTGCGCTGAACAGTGTTCACTATTCTAACATTGTTAAGACGAATGTGCCATCCCGACGGTTCCCAGCGAGTCCCTGACGTATGCTCTCCCCATGGCAAAAATCACTGCCGAAGAGGCGCGACAGAAACTGCAGACCTTGACCGGATGGGCTCTCGACGGGGGCTCGGTCAGGAGGCAATTCACGTTTGCGGGATTTGCCGAAGCGGTGGCGTTCATCGTCCGCCTTGGCTTCGCAGCCGAGGCAGCGGATCACCATCCGGACCTGCTCGTGAACTACAAACGAGTGACGGTGACGTACAGCACGCACAGCGAGGGTGGTCTGACGGAAAAGGATTTTGACGGAGCCAAGGAAGCGGGCGCGCTCGCTGCTTCGATGGGCGCGAAGTAGCGCCTGCGGCCCGAGCGAGGCGCAAGGCCGCCGAGCGAGAGCGAGCGGGGGGTGGGGCCCCGCGAGCAGTGAGAAAAGCAGACAGATACACGTAGAAAGGCACTTTTGCAGCTCAAGAACACCTACAGCGCGCGGGAGGTTGCCGCCTTGACGGGATTGTCGGCGCGGCAGCTGCAATGGTGGGACGCCCGCCGGCTGTTCACTCCGGCAGTTGCGTCGCGGCGCACCGAGGCCGGCGGCTTCACCGAGCGACGCTACACGCCCGTCGATCTGCTGGAACTGATGGTGCTCGCGGATCTGCGGCGGCAGGGTTTGTCAGTCGGGCGGATACGACTGCTGCTGGAAACGCTACGCGAAAAATTCGGAATCCGCCTGTTCGAGGCGATCGGTGGAACCGGATCGATCACGCTGCTGACTGACGGTCGTGAAGTTTTCGCGCGAACCACGACCGGTGAATTCGTCAATCTGCTGCGCGCGCCGGATCAGCCCATGCTGGTCGTCGGCGACATCCCGATGTTGAAAGAATTGACGGCCAGAACGAAGCCAGCGAGGAAGAAGAAGGCCGCGAAGAAGTTAGCCGATCGAACGGCGAAGCCGTAGCCGTCGCGATCAGCCGATTGGAAAGACCTTGTCGAGGCCGTCGGCCGGTCGCGGGATCACGTGCACGCCGACAAGTTCGCCAACGCGTCGCGCGGCCGACGCTCCCGCATCGGTCGCGGCTTTCACCGAAGCGACATCGCCGCGGACGATTGCGGTCACAAGGCCCGCGTCCACTTTCTGCCAGCCCACGAACACGACGTTTGCCGCCTTGACCATGGCATCAGCGGCTTCGATCATGCCGACCAGGCCCCGTGTTTCGACGAGACCCAGCGCTTCTCCGGGGAGTTCTTTGGCCATGCGTGTTCCGCGATGCTGTTCCAGACTTGGGGCGGCAACCTGGAGGTGCCGACCACCCATCGAGGTCAGTCTACTACGCAATGGAGCGCGGACACACGCAGTCGTTCGATCGCGACACCGATTCGAGGTCTACACAAAACCCAGCGTCGACGTGGCGGTGAATCCGGGGAATACCGGCCGGGTATCGGCGAGCCCAAGGTGCCCATGCACGACTTCCGCGAACACCGATCGGAAATCTGTCGTCACTGATAGGTCGCGTCCATCGTAGCGCTGCTCCTGTGCGAGACCGGGCCAGCGGCCGTAGACTTTTCCGCCACGAACCGGGCCGCCGATGATCATCATGGCGTTGCCGTGTCCGTGATCGGTGCCGCGGTTTCCGTTCTCGGCCACTGCGCGGCCAAACTCGGACATCGTCAGCACGACGACGTCCTGCATGCGATCGCCGAGATCTCGGACCAACGCCGACACGCCCCTCGCCAGGTCGTCCAGACGGTTGGCGAGAATGCCCACCGCGGCCCCTTCGTTGACGTGGTGATCCCAGTTGCCCGACTCGGCGAACGCCACCTCCAGGCCGACGTCAGCTTTGATCAGCTGGGCAATCTGTTTGAGCGCTTCGCCGAACGGCGATCGCGGGTATTCGGCGCCGTTAGCGGGCGTGTACTGGCCAAGGTTCGCTGATTTCAGCATCTTGATGGCATCGAACGCTTCGCGTCCAGTCGAGTGCAACACGCTGTCGGCAGCGGCCGCGTACTCGGATTCGAACGACGACTGAACCATGTCTCCGCCGCCGCCGCGAATGCCGAACTGCGCGATCTGGCCAATCGCGAGCGCCGGCTCGAGTCCCTGCAGCGCTCGTGGCAGCTGCGGCGCAAGCGCGACGGCCCTGAACGGCGTTGCCGCCTGGTGCTCGCGTGCGTGCAGGTAACGATTCAGCCATCCATCCTGCGTGCTCTTCACGCCGGGCGTGGCGGTTTCCATGTAGTCCTGCGCGTCGAAGTGCGAGCGGGTTCCGTCAGGCGAGCCGCACGCGTGCACGATCGCCATCTGCCGCGCATCGAAGAACGGCTTGAGCGGAGCGAGCCGCGGGTGCAGGCCGAAGAACCCGTCGAGGTCGACCGCCGCATCGGACGATCCTCCGGGCCTGGCGATTGCCAGCGTCGGTCTCGCGGTGTAGTAGGCACGTTCTCCGTGCGGCACGATCATGTTCAGCCCGTCGACCGCGCCGCGCTGAAAGATTGTGATCAACACCCGGCGCCGCGCGTCGGCGGCGGCAACGGTCCGCGCCAGAAACGTCGGCGCAAACCCGAGGCTGACGAGTGCAAGTCCGCCGTTCTTGAGAAAGATTCGTCGAGAAATCATGACACTTACCTTCTTTGGAACTCCGGCGAACCGAGGAGCAGCGCCACGGCCTGCGAAGGACGGGCCGCCTTTTCCACGGTCGTGCGGGTGGACGACGAGAGATCTCCGGCCAGCACTTCGTCGGTGATCGTGTCGCGAGCCGTTTCCACGGGTGCGTTCAAGAGAGACGTTGGAGCGCGGAGCCCACGAAGGCGGCCGTCGGTCAACGCGACCGCGAAGTTCATCCGGCTGAGGAGCGCCCCGGTGTTCACCCAGGCGTCGGCGCGATCGGCGTATCCAGTCGGCGGCTGGCATTGATATGGTGGCATGCCGAGCTCGCGCATGGCCTGCACCAGCGGCATCGCGTTGGTGGTGTCAGCGGATGCGGCGCGAACCGCCGACGCGACGAATTCAAACGGCGTCTTGACCTTCGCCCGATACGCCTCCTCGGCGAAGAACTCTGGCGAGGTCACGATCGTGCGGACCACTTCTCGAATATCGCCCTTGGTTTCGCGGAAGCGGTCCGCTGCACGATCGACGAGCGCCTGCGGCGGTTGGTCGGAGACGAAGCGGCGCACCAGCTTGGTGGCGATGAAATGCGCGGTCGATGGATGCGCGGCGAGAACGTCCAGAACCTCTTCGCCATCGTGCTTGCCCCCGCCCTTTTTGATCTTTTGGCCGAGGACGATCTTTTCGCCGTCATCGTGCATCCGTGGTTCGAACGCGAATCCGCCGCCCTGTCTCGGGTTTGCGATCGTCCACCCGGTAAACGCGCGGGCCACTTCCTGCACGTCCTTTTGCGTGTAGCCGCCGTCGACGCCGAGCGTGTGAAGCTCCATCAGTTCGCGAGCGTAGTTCTCGTTCAACCCACGCGGCTTGCGGTTTTGCGCCCCCGGCGGGAGATCCGCGATTGTGCGGCGTTGAGGAGGTTTGCCGATCTGACCGGGGCGTCCAAATGGCCGCCCCGGGTTCGTGCGTCGGTTTCGGCGATCGTTGCTGGCGGAGGTGGGCGCGCCTTCAGGCGCCGCGCTCTGCCAGTTGTCGAGATAAAAAAGCATTGCCGGACTCTCGGCCGTCGCTTGGAGAAGGTCGCGGAATTTTCCCAGCACGTGCGGCCGAATCGCGTCCCGCTCGTACTCGGTCAGGTAATTGCGCGTCTGACCCTTGCCGGCGAAGACGTTGAAGTGATTGAACCAGAAATCGACCATGACCTCGTTCAGCTGCCGTTCGCTGTAAACAGCGCGAAGGATCTTCTGCTGCGCGAGGTCGGTAAAAACGCGGCGCTCTCCCTGCATCAACTCGACTTGCGCCGGTGTGCGAAGGTCCCGTTTGTCGGTCGCTGTGTCAGCGGGTTGAGATGCAGCCTTCTGCTGCGCGTGCCGCCGCTCCATCTGTGCGGGAAGAAAATAGTCCTCGGCAAGCTGCCGGCTGCTCCGCGTCAACGTATCGAGATCGGCGAGGCGGGACGCCATTCCCTCGTCGGGCACCGCCTCCGGCCGAAGCTGTTGCTCGATGTACTTGTCCAGACCGATCTTCCGTACGCGCTCGATGTCACCGGGCGCAGGACCAAATCCAAGCCGGTTCAGCACGTGCACAATCGTCTTGTCGTCGGGGTTCTTTGGAACGGCGGAGGAGCCCGCGGCGACCAGCGAAGTCGGCGGTGCACCCGACGCGATGAGCAGCAGGGTGGAGAGCGCGCCGGGAAGAATCAGCCGCCAGCCTCGAGTCAGCAGTGGACGCTGCATGCAGTGCACCTGTTCAGCCGGCCAGCATGGCCGGGAGTCTGTGAATTTAGACAAGATCGGGCTGTTGACTGTAAAAAGGAGGCTGGCACTTTCCCCGGGAAGGTGCCAGCCTCCTTTTCCGGTCGGAAGCGAGCTAAACCGTGAACTGTCTATGACTTCAGGTCGGCCAGAATCGCCCGGGCGGCGTTCTGGCCGGATCCTCCGGTGATCCCGCCTCCCGGGTGGGTGCCGGCGCCGCACAGGAACAGGCCGGGGATCGGCGTTCGATATCGGGCCCAGCCGAGAACCGGCCGCATCGTGAAGAGTTGATCGGGCGACAGCTCGCCATGATGGATCTGGCCACCTGTCAACCCATAGGCATCCTCGAAATCGACGGGACTCAGGACCTGGGAGCGCTCGACACGCGCCTCGATTCCTGGCGCATATCGATCGAGCGTGCGCAGCACAGACGACAACAGGTCCGATTTCGCTGAGGACCATGCGCGTGCATGCGCAAGACGATAGGGAGCAAACTGCGCGCAGACCGACATGACATGCTTTCCGGGCGGCGCGAGTGACGGATCACTAATCGTCGGTACGGTAACGTCGAGATATGGGTCCGCGGAGATCTCGCCGTACTTCGAGGCATCGAACGCCCGTTCGAGATAGTCGATGCCGGGACCAATGTGGAGGCGCCCGCACAGCTCAGCGGACGTGAGCCCCGTGAACTCGGGGAGCCCGTCGAGCGCGAGGTTCACCTTGGCCATGGTGCCGCGCGACCGATAGTTTCGGATCCTCGACAGGAATCCCGGATCGAGATCGAGGGGATCGACGAGGTTCAAAAGCGTGCCCCGCGGGTCGGCATTGGAAATCACTGCCGCAGCGGTCAGTTCGCTGCCGTCCTCGAGAATGATCGCGCCGACGCGCCCGTCGCGTACGACCACCCGGCTCACGCCGGCACGCACACGAATCTCTGCGCCCGCTTCGCGTGCGGCCTCTGCCATCGCTGCGGTCAGGGCACCTGGACCACCTTTCACCGTTACGCTGCTGCCGCCCGGCGCCGGGTCCACGGCTGCGTTGAGAAGCAGAAGCGCCGCGGTGCCAGCCGAGCGTGGACCCTGCGCTGAACCGAAGATCCCTCGGGCGGCAATCGCCGCGCGCAGGAGGTCGGTTTCGAACCATTCGGCGACGAGGTCGGCGACCGCCATCGGGCCCCACCGAAGCAGACGATATCCGTCCTTCTTCCCGAGCCCGCGAAAACGAGCTCCCGCCTTCACCATTTCCCACACATCGCCCCGATCTGGTGCGTCGAGCGACGGCGGTGTCGCGGCAAGCAGGGGAGCCAGAAAACTCGAGAGCCGGGCGAGCGTCTGGCAGAAGTCGATGTACCGGTCCGCATCCCGTGACGAGAAGCGGCGAATGGATTCAGCGGTTCGCGCGTGATCCACCGCGAAGACGAGTGCCCCGCCGCTTGCCGCCGGCGCGACCAGTCGTGGGTTGGGCCGGATGAACGTGACGCCCCGCGATTCGAGGCGCATGTCGTTCACAATTGACGATCGGAGCGGTCCGATCGCGTGCGCGAGCGAAGGGACGCGAAAACCCGGCGCGATCTCTTCGGTCGACGCTGCGCCGCCGACGGTCTGCCGTCGTTCGAGCACCAACGGCTTCAGTCCGGCTCGCGCCAGGTAGAACGCAGCCGTGAGTCCATTGTGTCCCGCGCCGATGACGACCACCCGGCTCACTCGCGCGCTCCCAGATCTTTGAGAATTCGGCGCGCCGCGTTTCTGCCGGGCGCGCCCATGATTCCGCCGCCAGGGTGCGTCGCCGATCCACACATGTAGAGGTTCCTGATCGGCGTGCGGTATTGCGCCCACCCGGGCGCCGGGCGAAGGAAGAACAACTGTTCGAGCGTCAGCTCTCCCTGGAAGATGTTGCCTTCCGTCAGTCCGAACTCACGCTCGATGTCGAGCGGCGTCAACACCTGTCGATGAAGCATGATGCTTCTGAGATTTGGCGCGTACTCGCTAATCGTCTCGATCACGGCGTCGCCAAACGCCTCGCGCTGCTCGTCCCAGATGCCCTCTTTCAAGTGATACGGCGCGTACTGGACGAAACACGACATCACGTGCTTACCCGGCGGAGCGACCGACGGATCGGTGAGGCTGGGAATGACGATGTCGATGTAAGGGCGCTTCGAGAACTGACCGTACTTGGCCGCGTCGTAGGCGCGCTCCATGTAGTCGACGCTCGGCGATATGGAGATCGCGCCCCGCAGGTGCGGGCCGTCACCGCGGATCGCGTTGAAATCCGGGAGCGCATCGAGCGCGAGGTTCACCTTGCCGGACGATCCTCGAAACTTGTAGCGCTGAATCTCTTCGGCAAAATCGTCGGGCAGATGTTCGGCGCCGATCATCTTGATGAACGTCACTCGAGGGTCAACGCTCGATGAAATGGTGCCGGCGGTGAGATAGTCGCCGTTGGCGAGGACCACGCCGACAGCAGCTCCGTCTTTGACGATGATTCTCGAGACCGCGGTCTCGGTGCGAATCTCGGCGCCTGCCTCTCGAGCGGCTTCGGCGATGGCCAGCGAGATGGCGCCGGTGCCGCCGCGTGACAGCCCCCACGATCGAAACGCTCCGTCGATTTCCCCCATGTAGTGATGGAGGAGCACGTACGCCGTCCCCGGCGACCGCACGCCGAGAAACGTGCCGATAATCCCCGATGCCGCCATCGTCGCCTTCAGCACGTCGGTCTCGAACCACTGATCGAGAAAGTCCGATGCGCTCATCGTCATCAGCTGGATCTGGTTGTACTTGTCGATGTCGCTCAGCGCCTGAAAGCGCCGGGCCAGCGTCCACAGATCGATCAGGCCGCGGGGGTCGAGCGATGACGGATCCGGCGGTTCGAGCGTCAGGATCGGCTTGACGAACCGGCCCATCTCGACCATGGATTTGCCGTACTCGTCGTAGGCTTCGGCGTCGAGTCTCGAGTGCCGAGCAATCTCCCGGCGCGTGCGAGCGTGGTCATTGACCCGCCACAGGTAGTCGCCGCTGGGCATCGGCGTGAACGTGCCGTCGAGCGGCAGAATCTCGAGCCCGTGCCGCGGCAGATCCAGCTCGCGGATGATTTCCGGCCGGAGCAGCGACACCACGTACGAGCAGACCGAGTACTTGAAGCCGGGATAGATCTCTTCCGTAACCGCCGCGCCGCCGAGCACGTGCCGTCGTTCCAGCACGAGTACTTTCCGGCCCGCGCGGGCGAGATACGCGGCATTTACGAGACCGTTGTGGCCGCCGCCGATGATGATGACGTCGTAGTTCATGCCAATCGCGCCCGGGACATCCGTCAGAAGCAGGAGATGATTTGTGCGTGCACAGGGCACGCGCGCTCAGAGGCCGGCAGTACGCGAGCAGAGCAGGGCGAGCATGAAGTCGTTCCGGATTCTACTATCATTCTCGCATGCCAATCGGCACCGCCGTTCACGAGCGTACCTTCGCACTGTGCGAGAGCCTGAACTACCGCGAGTGGTCCGGCTATTACGCCGTCAGTGCGTACGAAGGACACCACGAGCACGAGTACAACGCGATTAGAAATGCCGCCGCGTTGATCGACGTCTCCCCGCTGTTCAAGTACATCATCACCGGCCGCGACGCGGCTCGGTTCGTCGATCGAATCATCACCCGTGACGTATCGAAGATGTCCGTAGGGCAGGTGTTCTATACGCCGTGGTGCGACGAACGAGGCCGTGTGATTGACGATGGCACCGTCGCGCGGCTGGAGGAGCGACGTTTCCGGTGGACCGCCGCGGATCCAAGCCTGCGATGGTTGTCGCAGAACGCGATCGGGCTCGATGTGCAGATCGAGGATGTCTCGGAGACGGTTGCCGCGCTCGCGCTCCAGGGGCCGACGTCGGCAAAGCTGCTCCGCGCGGCGGCTGACGCCGACATTGACAGCTTGAAGTACTTCCGGGGCATCAGCGGTACCATTGCAGGCGTCAGCGTCGATATCTCGCGAACAGGCTACACCGGCGATCTGGGCTACGAAATATGGATGCCGGCGTCAGCGGCGGTGCGCGTGTGGGACACCTTGATGACCTCGGGCAAGCCGTTCGATGTCAAGCCGACCGGCATGCTCGCGCTCGACGTGGCGCGTATCGAAGCGGGCCTTCTCCTGATCGACGTCGATTTCTTCAGCAGCAAGAAAGCACTGATTTCCTCGCAGACGTACTCGCCGTTCGAGATGGGCCTTGGTCGGCTCGTCAGTCTCGATAAGAAGCGGTTCATCGGCCAGCGAGCGCTCCGCGAGGAAAAAGAACGCGGTCATCGACGTCAAGTCGTCGGCCTCGAGCTCGAGTGGACGGAAGTCGAGCTGATCTACGAGAAACTCGGCTTGCCGCCGGCGGTCGGGGCGACCGCATCGCGCGTTGCGGTGCCGGTGTATCACGGCGATCGTCAGGTTGGGAAAGCCACGTCGACGACGTGGTCGCCGGTGCTGAAGCGGATGATCGCGCTCGCGACCATCGACCGTCCGCACTGCGCCGAAGGTACCGCGCTTCGGATGGAAGTTACGGTTGAGGCGGTGCGCCATCAAGTGACGGCCCGGGTGGTTCCAACCCCCTTCTTTAATCCAGCCAGAAAGACGGCCACGCCACCGGATTAACGCCGTCTGACCCCTGTATACCGGGATCAGACGATCCTGCGAATTCACTCAATAAAACGAGCTGAACCGCGCACCGGTGTACGGTTTACCCCCTCCCGTCGTTGACTAGTCGATGGCCATGTTCGCCCCGACGGTCGCGGTATCCCCGAACGCGCCCGCTTCCTACGCGACGTACGAGTATCATCGGACCGATACTGAAGTACCGATGCCGGACCCTCGGATTCCCGCGAACTCTCTCGAATCTACTCAACAGTTGCTCGACCTCGTCAGGCAGGGCGATCGCGACGCGCTCGAACGGTTGTACGTACGTTGCCTCCCGCCGTTGCGCCGCTGGGCTCGCGGACGGCTTCCCGCGGCAGCCCGCGGGGCGCTCGACACGCAGGATCTGGTTCAGGACACCGTCGTCAATTCACTGCGACGTCTGGATCAATTCGACTCTCGGCACGAGGGTGCGCTTCAGGCGTACTTGCGCCAGGCTGTGCTCAACCGGATCCGCGATGAAGCGCGGCGGTTCAGCCGCCGTCCTGTACCCACCGAGCTGTCCGAATCGTTCCAGTCTGACGCCGCGTCGCCGCTCGACATCGCAATCGGCCGCGAAGGTATGGCGCGGTACGAGGCCGCGCTTCAGCGCCTCCGTCCGACCGACCGCGAGGCCATCATCGGACGCCTCGAGCTTCAGCACGATTATCAGGAGCTTGCAATTATTTTGGGAAAGCCGAATGCCAATGCCGCGCGGGTGGCCGTCACTCGGGCGCTCGCCCGTTTAATGGAGCAACTCGATGCTGCCTGAGCGCGATCAGTACGAGTCATTGCTCGAATCAGTAGCCGACGGCGCCGACGTCGACTGGGCGGCGCTCGATGCCGCCGCAAGTTCGGTCACGGAAAAGAAGCGCTATCGCAACCTGCGTCTCGTCGCGCGGGTCGCCGAGCTGCATCGCACGCTGGTTCTGGAGGAGGAAGATCGATCGCTCGCCAACCTCGATGCCGATGCGTCGAGCGCGGATCCGGCGACGTGGGGTCACCTTTCGATCGCGTCGCGTCTCGCGTCGGGGGCCTTTGGTCAAATCTATCGAGCACACGATTCCCAGCTCAATCGACCGGTCGCGCTCAAGCTACTGCGGCGTGACATCGCGCTCGTCCGGCCTGTCGATCGTCTCCTCGATGAGGCCCGCACGCTGGCGCAGGTGGACCATCCGAACGTCGTCACGGTCCACGGCGCCGACGTTCGTGACGGTCGGGCCGGGCTGTGGATGGAGCTGGTGGACGGGCAGACGCTCGAAGCCTGGCTCGGCGCCCACGGCCCGATGGGAGCGCGAGAAGTCGCGTCAATCGGAATGGATCTGTGCGGCGCTCTCGCCGCCGTCCACAGCAAAGGACTCGTCCACGGCGACGTCAAGGCACAGAACGTCATGCGCGAGAGGCGCGGCCGAATCGTCCTGATGGACTTTGGCGCCGGCCGTGCGCAGGGCGTGGAGGCAGTTGGCGTCGCCGGCACGCCGATGTACCTCGCGCCCGAGGTACTCGCCGGTGCGCCACCGACAGCGCAAAGCGACCTCTATAGCCTCGGTATCCTTCTGTTCCACCTGCTCACCGGCTCATACCCGTATTCAGCAATCGACATCGATTCGTTGCGTACCGCGCACGCCGACGGTGCACGCACCTGGCTCCGCGACCTGCGCCCCGATCTACCGCACGCCCTCGTCGAGTCGATTGAGCGCGCGATCGATCCGGATCCGGCGCGCCGATTCGCGACCGCAGGGGCCATGGAGCGTGCGCTTCATCCTGCTGACGCCGCACCGATCGCCGCCGAAACCGATCGCAGGCCCGCCCTGCGGCTACGTCCTGGATTTGCAGTTGCAGCGGTGGCGCTGCTTGCCTCGGTCGTCGTCCTCGTCATCTGGTCTGGCACGTCGTCCAATCGAGGCACCGTGCTCACCGGCATCCGCACAATTGGCGTGATGCCAATGGCCGATTCTGACGGCTCCAGTATTTCGGCTGAGGTCGCCGCCGGCCTCACCGAGGAGCTGATTTCCGCGCTCGGCCAGGTCCATACCTTGACCATCAAGCCCGGTTCGTCGCTCGGGCCGCTCCAAGGGAAATCAGATAAGGACATTGCACGCTCGCTGGACGTGGATGCTCTCCTCAGGACGAGCGCTTTCCCTTCCGGCGACAGAAATGGCAATTCGCGTCGAGTAAAGGTCCGCGCCCGACTCCTCGCTGCGGGCACGCTGGGCGTCGTGTGGTCGGATGAGTTTGACAAGCCGCTGGGCGATAGCGCCGCGCTCGCCAATGCGATCGCGGTGGCCGTGACGCGCGCGGTAAAGGGCGTCATGACTCCGGCCGAGACCGCTCTTCTCTCCTCAAGCCGCCAGACGACTTCCGAGGCGGACGAAGCGTTCCTGATTGGCCGTTCGAGGATCGAGGGCTATCAACCCTCGACCGCCGAGGCCGCCCTGACTGCGTTTCAACGCGCTATCGAACTCGATTCCTCTCACGCCGCGGCCCACGCCGGTGCCGCTCGTGCATACGTCACGCTCGGCGAGAGTGGGCGCCTTCCGTACTCTCAGGCGCGTGCCGCAGCGCTCAAGGAAGCCAGGGAGGCGCTCGATCACAACGCTGATCTTGCCGACGCCCATGCCGTCCTCGGCTACATTCTTTTCGCTTACGACTGGGACTGGGCCGCAAGCGAGCGCGCGTTCAAGCGCAGCCTCGAACTGAACTCAAACTCGTCGTACGCGCTGACCTATTACGGGAATCTACTGGCGGCACAAGCTCGATTCGACGAAGCGGTTTCAACTGCCGAGAGTGCCAGGCGGATTGATTCTCAGTCCGGATCGGCAGTCCGCAACCACGCGCTGTTCCTGTACTACAAGCGAGACCTTCCGTCCGCCGAAAACGTTCTTCAGGAGTCGATTCGACTCGAGACGAACCAGCCACAGTTGCCGCTGCTCAGCGGGCGGTTTGCCGAAGCTCGGGGGGACTACGAGGCAGCGCTCGCCGACACCCGCGAAGCCCTCCAGCTTTCAGGCGGCGTTGTGCCACTCAGGGTCCAGGAGATCAGATTGCTCGCGCTCGCCGGTCACAGGGAAAGCGCTCTGGCGAGTCTGGCGGCGCTCCAGGCGGACGCCGATGCCGGCAAGATCCGACTGAGAACCCGTGACCAGGCTTACATTCAGCTGGCGCTCGGCGACCGTGCAAAGGCGCTTCAGCTCTTTGAAGAGGCGGTCAACGAGCGCGACCCCAGCGTCGTGTGGCTGGGTGTTGATCCGCGCGTGGACCTGCTTCGAGGTACCGACCGTTTCCGGCAGATGCTGAAGACGATGTCCCTGCCGGCGATGCTTGGCGACGCTCGCTAATCGTGTCGCAGATCCTACGATTCTTGTGTCCTTCAGTCCTTGACCAAACCGAAACGCTGACCTAGACTCGCACGACATTTCAGGGAGGGCAGTCAGTGGCAAAAACCCGCAGAGGATCCCGAAAAACGTCCGCCTCACGCGCCAAGGGCGCCCGGAAGAGCGCCGCGAAGGGAACAAAGAAGTCCGCGTCGCCGAAATCAAAGGCGTCGAGCCAGCGCAAGCAGATCGCGCCCACGGGGCTCGATTTGAAGAAGCTTCGGAGCGACATCCTGAAAGCGAACGACGCCCTGCAGAAGCGTATGCAAGGGGTCGACCCCGAGTCCGAGAAGGGGAAGAAGCTGGCCGACACTCAATTGGCGATCACTCGTTGGCAGGCCGACATCGACTCGATCTGCAGCAACGACCCCAACAGCGAACCCTGCGGGACAACGATGGTGATTTCCTGAGCCGAGCGAAACCACCCAGGCGACAGACATTTCGAGTCAAGCGCTCGCCGCATCTCGTCGCCTACTGGCGCGGCCGCCAGTTGGTGATTCGAAACTATGCCTTGGGGACCGCGAGCCCGGTCAAGCCGGTCGTCGCCGCGGTCCTCGATCTCTGCAGCGAATGGCAAACAGTGGATGCGCTGAAGGATGCCGTGCATCCTGACTTTTCCGCGCTGCTGCCACACCTGGTCACACGACTCGTCGATCGTTCGCTGCTCATCCGTTCGGACCGTCCTTTGGATGCGCGCGAACGCGCCATGGGGGCCCTGGATCAATGGGGCCCGGAGGCCGGATTCTTCCATACCGCCACGAAGAACGTCCGATTCTGGTCTCCGCAAGAGGCCGTACGCGAGCGACGAAAGCACAACCTGACGAAGCCGAGACCGGGCCTGAAGCGGTATCCCGAGGCGACGCGGATCGATCTGCCGGCTCCTCGCGACAACGAGTTCGCGCAGGTTGCGGTCGCCAGACGAACATGGCGCAGATTCTCGAAGACGCCGGTGACGTTGGAAGACCTCTCGACCACCCTCGCTCTCACTGCCGGAGTCCAACAGTGGGTGCGCCTCGGCGACCGTGAAGCCCCACTCAAGACGTCTCCCTCCGGAGGGGCATGTCATCCGATTGAGCTGTACGTCGTGGTCCGGAAGGTGCGCGACCTTGGTGCCGGTCTCTATCACTACGCGGCCGACAGGCATGCACTCGAGCGGTTGCGCCGGGGGACATCCGAACAGCGCATCCGTGAGTACGTTCCGCACAGCGGCTACTTCGCCCGCGCTTCCGCCGTCGTCCTGATGACCGCCGTGTTCAAACGGCAGCTCTGGCGATACTCGTACTCGCGTGCATATCGTGCCGCTCTGGTTGAAGCAGGACACGTCTGCCAGACGTTCTGCCTCGCAGCCACGTCGCTGGGGCTCGCCCCTTTCTCCGTCATGGCTCTCGCCGATTCCATCATCGAGCGCGACCTGGGCATCGACGGCATCACCGAGAGCGTCCTTTATGCCGCCGGCGTGGGGTGCCCGCCGGCCGGGACCGAGTGGGCCCCGTTACCCCGAGGCAAGCTTTCGGTTAGGGATAACCCGCGGTTGCGGCGGCGCTGAGTAGGTACTTTCGTTTCTTTTCCCGCCAATCGTCTTCACTGTTCGGTTTAGCCCCCTACAACGTTTATCCAGACAGGAAGCGACAAGGACACGTCACGGGGCCGGCGGAAGGCGCCCGCGGCGACATCAACAGAGGGGCGGGCCATGAACGCAGTGATGACATTGAACGCGCTGGCGATGCGACGGACGACGACTTCACCAGTGCGAGTGGACGACGAGACGCGCAGCTTCCTGCTCGAGCGGGAGAATGCCTGCCTGACGCAGAGCAACGCGCAGCTGCGCCTGCAGTTGAAGGATCTCGAGGCCTCGACGCGAACATGGATCCGTCTCTACGAAGCCTCACTTGACCGTGCCAACGCAGCGGCCGCCGAATGCGCCCGGCTGCGGGAATTGGTGACGGATAAAAGTTAAAAGTGAGAAGTTAAAAGTGAGAAGGGTCCATCCTTGCCTTTTAGCTTTTAACTTTGAACTTTTTACTTAACAAGCGTCAGAGATCCGGCCGGTCGTGCAGTTCGACAATCATCCGGTCGAAAGCGTAAAGCAGGTCTTCACGATTGGAATACGGTCCCGGGGTGTACGCGCGCGAGCCGATGCCGGCTTGCGACAGCTCGCACACATGCCAGTCCTGACGATTCGTCATATCCCAGAACTCGATGGCATCGGCGGCCGTGAATCCAGCCGTCGCAAGTGTCTGCGGATGGAAGTGCCATTCGCAGATGTTCACCGTTCGATCGGGAGCCATCGGCCACAGCGTGTGCACGAGCATGTAGTCAGGATGCAGGCTGAGCAGCATGTTCGGAAAAATCGCGTAGTAGTACACCCGACGTTGGTCGCCCTCTGAAAGTCCCGGCAGAAACTCGCGCGGGCAGGTGCCATCCATCGACAGCGTCGCCACGCCCGGCCGCAGATCCATCCGCCCTCCCATATAGGTCGCGCGAAGCGGCTCATTCTCGCCGCTGAGATAATGCGACAGCTTGTTCAGAGCGGGATGAAGATTCGGGCAGTGCAGGCACTCGCTGTAGTTCTGAATCAGCAGCTTCCAGTTCGCCTTGACGTCGTACACGATCCGGTGTCCGAGTCTCAGCTGCTCCATCTGCCAGGGCCGGAACTTCGCCGGCAAATCTGCGAGCTGCCCGCCGAGCGCGCCAGGATCGCTCGAGAGATTCAGGAAGATGTGACCGTCCCACACGTCTGCATGCACCTGATGAAGCGGATACTCCTCTTTCCGGAAGTGCGGGACCTCGTCCATGTGCGGTGCACCTATGAGTCGTCCGTCGAGATCATAGGTCCACGCGTGGTACGGGCACTGGATGCTTCCGGCAAAAACGCCGGTCATTTCGGGACAGAGCTTCGTGCCGCGATGCCGGCAGACGTTATAGAAGGCGCGAACTTCGGCTGACGGCGACCGCGTGACGATCAGGCTCTCGCCGACGACCTCTCGAACGAAGAACTGTCCGGACCGCTCGACCTGCTCGGTCCGTCCTGCGCAGATCCACATCCGGCCGAAAAGCGCATCCATCTCGCGCTTGAAGTAATTGACGTCGACGTAGTACTCCGCCGGTAGCGTCAATGCTCCCTGCGGCATGGCGTCGCGCGGCTTGACGACGTCGTCAGTTGATCGCGGCATCACCAATTAGCTGTGTGTGACCCGTGTTCTTCCGTGTTCGTCCGTGGCGTCCCTCGAGCGAAAATGATACAACCTCGGGCGTGCCTGCGCCGACGCTTTCGCCGACGCCGTCTCTCAAACGCGAGCTCGGCGCATGGGATCTCACCGCGATCGGCGTCAACCAGGTCATCGGCGGCGCGGTGTTCGCGCTGCCCGCTGCATTGGCCGCCAGCGTCGGCACCTGGAGTCCATGGCTGGTCGGTGCCGTGGGCTTCGCCTCGATGCTGATCGCCCTCACCTTCGCTGAGGTCGCGAGCCGCTTCGATGCGACGGGGGGGTCGTACCTCTATACACGTGCCGCATTCGGCCGCTTTGCCGGTTTCGAAGTCGGCTGGATGATGTGGTTCACGCGCGTTGCGAGTTGGGCCGCTGTCATCAACGTGCTCGTCTCCTCGCTGGCTTTTTATTGGCCTTCCGCCGCGGCCGGCTTGCCGCGCACGACGCTGATCACGATCATCATCGCGGTGCTGACCCTGATCAACGTACGCGGAATTCGACTCAGCAGCTTCGTGGTGAACCTCTTGACCTTTGGCAAGCTGCTGCCGCTCTCGATATTCGTGATCGCGGGAATCTTCTTCGTAGAGTGGTCCCGGCTGCGTCCGGGAATCGCCCCGGGAACCGCAGACATCTCGACCAGCGGCCTCCTGCTGATCTATGCGTTCGGAGGCTATGAAATTGTCCCGGTGCCGGGTGGTGAATCCCGCAACCCGCGGCACGATGTGCCGTTCGCCCTGATCATGACGATCGCCATGGTTGCCGTGTTGATGACCCTCATACAGATCGTCGCGGTCGGGACGTTTCCCGGTTTACCCAGTTCCAAAACACCGCTGGCCGATGCCGCCGGGATGTTCCTGGGTCCTGCGGGCGCGGCAATGATCACTCTCGCTGCGGTGATCTCCACCACCGGCAACAACATGGGCGGAGCGCTCTCCGGATCGCGCAATCTCTTTGCCCTGGCCGAACAGGGCGATCTGCCGCGTGTCTTTGCACGCTTGCACGATACGTATCGGACACCGGTGATGGCGATTCTCGTCACCTCCGCAATGTCATTAGCGCTCGCGCTCTCGGGAACGTTTCAGACCATGGCTACGACAAGCGCGATCAGCCGGCTGGTTCTGTATCTTGGAACCTGCGCGTCGGCGCTACGGTTGCGTCATCGCCGCTTTCAGCCGATCGTCAACCCACCGACCTTCGTCGTTCCGTTCGGTCCCGTGATACCACTCACCGCGATCGTCATCGCGCTGACGATTCTCGCCGGTGCATCGGCCGTGCAGCTTCGCAACGGCGCGCTGGCCCTTCTCGCTGGCGCGGTCCTTTACGTGATCGCGGTGCGCGCTGCCACCCGCGAACGAACCCAGCCGAACCCCGAACGAACCCTGTAGAACCCGGCAGAACCCAGTAGAACCCTGTAGAACCAGGTTCTAGTCCGGATTCAGGTCGAGGACCTTGAATTTGAAAACGGCAAGCGCGAACGCGATTGGTGTCATCAGGCCGAGCGCCCAGATCACCACCGTCAGCACCGATTGCAGCAGGCTGTTCGGCGCCAACACGGCGAGCACCGGCGCGAAGAGGATCGCCAGGGTGCCGCCCGCGATCTGGCTGAGCAGAATCCATTCGAGCGGGCGGCGGAGAATAGACAGCGGCCCCTCCCGGAATTCGCGATAGCTGCGGAGGAGCGAAACGACACCCGCCACGGGCAGGACAAACGCGAGAAGAACGAGCAGCGGAAAGCCAAAAACGATCAGGGCGATGATGTAGGGGGCTGTCAGCTTGTCGAGGCTTTCAGGGAGAAACCGAATCAGCCCGGCAATCACGAGGGGCACAAGCACGTACCCGATCGCCATTTGCGCGCCGGAATCGCGAATCCACGGTCGGCGTCTGGGAAAGACCTGCGTGAAGTGAAACAGCATCAGGGTGCCGACGCCGAGCGCCGCCATCACCGTAGCGGTCGCGGCGGGAGGGAGCTTTGTCGGATCGGAAAACCCTCGCAGCCACCAGAACGTCGGCACGCCAAACACCACGAAGTTTGCGATCGAGAACGCACAAAACACGCGGGTCCGGATATCCCGCGGCGCCCGCAGCCAGGCGGCTGCGCCAATTGCGACGTAGACGAGAGCCGCCGTCCCCTGGGTCAAGCCGTCAACGGCAGTGAACGTTGGTGCGGGCAGGTTGGCGAGATCCATCGATGGCTGCGCAAGCAGCGTCTTGAGATTCTGACACGACAAACATCCGTGGGAGCCTGCGGTGCGGGGCGGCGATCAGTTGGTGGACTTCGCGCTTCGCTGATACACGATCTTTCCGTCGAAGATGGTCGTCGCCACCGCGGTCCGGGAAAGATCCGGTTCAGCCGAGTCGAAGATGTCGGTCGTCAACACGACGAGATCCGCCAGCATGCCTTTCTTCAGCGATCCTTTTCGCTGCTCGTCGAAAGAGGCGAATGCGGGAACGGAGGTGAACGCGTTGATCGCGCGTTTCAGGCTGACGCGCTCCGCGGGGGCCCAGCCGCCTTCAGGCAATCCTTCCACGGTCGCGCGCGTCACGCCGGTGTGCATCGCGAGCAGGGGATTGAGCGATGACGCCGGCCAGCCCGTCGCGAATGCCAGCTGGCCTCGCGCAGAGACGATGCTGCCGGCGGGGAAGGCTCGCGACGCGCGTTCGGCGCCGACGTCCTTGACCCAGGCGTCCACTCGCTCCGCGGTTGGAATCTCGCTGTGCGGGGGGATCGTCGCGATCGTCCCCAACCGACCGAATCGTGCGACGTCGGCGGCGTCAACGAGCGCCACGCCCTCGACGCGATGTCGCCGTCCGCGTTCAGGCGTGGGGTTGGAACGGGCGGCGTGCTCGAACGCGTCAAGAGCCATGTGCACCGCACGATCGCCGGACGCGTCGATTGTGACTTGCCACCCGCGCGCGTCGAGGAGCCGGACGAACCGATTCAGCGCGTCGGGATCGACCCGCGATCGCCCGACATGCTCAGGTCGCGCATCGTACGCCTGCAACAGGGCGGCCTCAAAGGACTCAACCGGCCCGTCCACCCGGATTCTGATTCCACCCATCTTGAAAACCGGATCGTCGGGATACCGGTCGGACAGCGCAGCCAGCCTCTTGAACGTCTCCGCCTCCGGCTCGTCGGCCGCTCGAATCGATGCGTACACCCTCACGCCAAGGTCGCCGGCCTGACGAACATCGTCGTAGAGCATGAAGTCGTCGGCGCGCTCGACGGTATCCTGAACGCTCGTGACGCCATTGCGATGCGCTTCCTCGATGGCATCGCGGAGCGCCCGGGTCCGCTCGTCGCGCGTCGGCCTCGGCAGCGCGTTCGTGATCAGCGTGACCGCTTCTCCCTTGAGGACACCTGTCGGCGCTCCGGTCCGGGAATCCTTGACGATGACGCCGTCAGCCGGGACGGGGCTGCGACGGGTGATCTCCGCACGCTCCAGCGCCTTCGTGTTGAGCCAGGCGACGCGCCCGTCGTCTGAAAGAAGGCACGCCGGCCGATTGGGCGCGGCCGCGTCGAGCAGTTGACGAGTCGGATTCGTGCCGAGCGCGGCCGTATTCCAGCCGTACCCGACTATCCAGGTGCGGTCGGGATTCGATTCGGCCCAGACCCGAACACGCGACTGAATCTCGTCAATTGTTGTGGCGTCTGTGAGATCAACCGAGTCGAGCGCGAGGCCGCCGTCGATGAACCGTGTGCTCGCGTCGTTGAAGCCCGGAAGAATGGCAGCGCCCTGCGCGTCGACCACGATCGTCTGTGGGCGGCGAAGACGATTGATCTCGCGGTTGCTGCCGACGCGAAGGATCTGATTGCCCCGCACCGCGACCGCCTCCGCCATCGAGCCTGAGGCATCGGCAGTGTAGACCTTGCCGTTGAAGACAATGAGATCGACTGGACCGTCGCTGTCGTCGCGCTGGGCGCCGACAATCAGGCCGGCGATGAGCGTGGCGGCAACGATGCCGACGACGAAGTAAGTGGTAAGACGGGCGGCCACGGCACTTGTCCGGGCGGGGCGGTCCGTCCGCCCGGCGCTCGGCCTAGGTGCGGCATTCTAGCACGCGCAGCGGGTCCGCTCGAAGGCACGAAAAGCAGGCATGTTACAGTTCTGTCCCCGATAAAGGTCGAGTCGGCTGCGGCACGTCCCGGATACGGACAGCGTGGAAAGCGGGTTCGGAAACGATGCGATTCGCGATTCTTGGATCTGGTGCGGTTGGCGGCTACTACGGTGCGCGGCTGGCGCGCGCCGGTCATGACGTCACTTTCATTGCACGCGGTGCGCATCTGGCGGCGATCCGCGAACGTGGTCTGTCGATCCGCAGTTCCGCGCTCGGCGACTTTACCGTCGCGGCGACGGCAGAGGAAGACACTTCGCGTGTCGGTCCGGTCGACGTCGTCCTTTTGGCGGTGAAGACCTACGACAATCCGACGGCGCTGCACCTGATCAAGCCGATGCTTGGTCCCGATTCCGCGGTTCTGACGGTTCAAAACGGCGTGGATAGCGCGCAGGATGTCGCGCGTGTGCTTGGCGAGGATGCGGTGATTGGTGGCGCGACATACATCGCCACCGCATTGGCCGCCCCTGGCGTGATCGAGCACACGGGCACCCATCGCCGGATCGTTTTTGGAGAGGTGTTTGGCGAATTGCCGAGGCTCTCGGCGCGCGTCAGGGCCATCCACGACGCCCTGAGCCTCGCCGACATTCAGTCAGAATGCGTCGACGATGGGAGGGCGCCGATCTGGGAGAAGTTCATCTTCCTGGTCACGCTGGCTGGTTTCACCGGCGCCTCGCGGCTGTCGATCGGGCCGCTGTGGGCGGATGCGTCAATCCGCGCGCAATTTCTCGAAGGGTGCCGCGAGGTCGAGCACGTGGCACGCGCCGAAGGGGTACCGGTACGAGCGGATATCCTCGATCACATCAGCCGCTACATCAGCGGCATCCCGGGAACGATGCGTTCCTCGTTGTTGATCGATCTATCTCAGGGCAAGCGTATCGAGGTCGAAGCGCTGCAGGGATCTATCGTGCGCCGCGCTGCGGCGGCGCAAGTCGCGGTGCCGATTATGTCGACGCTGTATGCGCTGCTGAAGCCATTTGCTGAGGGCCAACCCCAACCCGCCTGAGTGCCTCCTGGTAACGGGGGTGACTTCGTAACACGGCGAGATTCGCATCGACACCGAGGAACACGCAGGCTCCGAGGTGCGCTTCGACCATGCACTCGACGTGATGGAGCGCTTCGTCCGTCTCGTCGAGATATCGATGAACGATGGCTCGCCCGTAGTGCACGAGCGGCGGCACGGTGGCGGGATCCGGCATCAACTCGAGACGCTTTCGCCAATACGCCTTGGCGCCGCCGGCACGGAACGCTTCGGCCAGCGCGTGACCGTCCATGCGGACGCCCCAGCACGGTTGCTGGGCGATGATCGCGGCCGCCTCTTCATACTTCCCGAGCGCATCGTACGACGATGCGACGACGTTGCCGGCCTCCTCGAAGCCGGGAACGATCTGCCGCGCCTTGAGCGCCTCGCGGATGGCATCCTCGGGACGGCCGGCGAAGTGATGGACCCACGCGACGCCGACGTTGACGAAGAGCGACAGCGGATCCAGTTCCCGTCCGAGCAGCGCTTCGCGCAGCGCGTCTGCGTCGCGTCCGACGACGGCGAGCATCAACGCGTACACCGAGCGCGCAAGCGCGAGTTTTGGGTTCAGGCGGATGGCGGTCTGGATCTCGCGCTCGGCCGCGGGCCACTCCCAACCCCAGAACAGCCGTTCCATGGCGAGGGCCACGTGCGCGTCGGCGATCGCCGGATCGAGCTCAATGGCGCGACGAGCGGCCGCTGCGGCGCGCGGAAAACCGTCGGCCGGCGCGATGACCCCGTAGTACGCCATCGCGCCGAACGCGTCGCCGAGTCCCGCATACGCAGGCGCATAGCCTGGATCGAGGCTGACGGCGCGCTCGAAATGATCGAGGGCGCGTCGGAGGCTGTCCTGCGAGAAGTTGTTCCAGTGATATCGGCCGCGCAGGTATTCCTGGTACGCTTCGGGATCGACCCGCGTTCTCTTTCGCAGCTTCTTCTTTTGCTCCCCCGTCAGCTTGAGGCGGAGCGCTTCGGAGATCTGCCAGGCAATCTCCTCCTGGATGGTCAAGAGATCGCGGGTGTTCTGACGGAACTGCTCGCCCCAGAGCTGCGACTCGGTTTGTGTATCCACCAGCTCCGCCTGGATGTTGAGCGTGTCACCATGCTGTGCGACTCGACCCGTGAGAATCGTGCGCGCATTCAGCGCCAGGCCAACGGTGGCCGGGTCAGCCTGCAGCCCTTTGTAGCGGAACGCAAGGCTGCGCGGAACGACCCGGAGCCCCTCGAGCTGTGACAGGCTGTTGATGATGCTTTCGGTGATTCCGTCGGCGACGTGCTCCAGCCGCGGATCCGCGCCGGCATTCACGAACGGCAGAACGGCGAGCGACTTCCCGCGCGTCCTTCGCCGCGGTGTGGCTGCCGTTGTCGTCGATCCCGTCAGCAGGCTGCGCAGGGCCATCGCCATGTCTTCGGCCGACTGAAAGCGCCTGGCGCGATCGCGTGCGATCGAGCGAGACACGATCGTTCGCAGCTCGGGCGGCGCCGTGGGATCGAAGGCGCCGACATCCGTAATCGTGTCTTGCAGCAGGCTCGCGATGATCTCCTGCGGCGTGGCGCCGGTGAAGAGCGCCTTGCCGGTGAGCATCTCGTACAACACACAGCCGGCTGCGAATACGTCGCTGCGGCCATCGACGCGTTCACCGAGCACCTGCTCGGGCGACATGTAGCCAAAGGTTCCAAGAATGGTGCCCTGCACCGTTCTCGCCATCGTCGCCGGCGACGACTCGGTCTCGAGTCGCTGCAGCGCCAGACCAAAGTCCAGGATCTTGACGAGTCCGCTGGAGGTGAGAAAGACGTTGTCCGGCTTGAGATCGCGATGGACGACGCCTTTGGCGTGCGCGGCGGCCAGCCCTTCGGCCACCGACGCCCCGATCCGCACCGCTTCCCGCCATTCGATCGGCCCTCGTCGGAGCCGTTCCCGCAGAGACTCTCCTTCGAGAAGCTCCATCACGGCGACAGGCACGCTGTCGACGACGACCAGCTCGTAGATCGAAAGGATGCCAGGGTGCGACAACGCGGCAACCGCTTTGGCTTCGGTTTCGAAACGGCGTCGCATCTCGGGATCCGAGGCGACATGTGCCGCCATGACCTTGATCGCGACCTCGCGATCGAGCCGCAGATCCCGCGCGCGATACACCTCGCCCATGCCGCCCGATCCCAACCGGGACACGACTTCATATTGAGCGAGACGCTGGCCTGGGGAGAGTGACATAGGCTGTACGGGAAACCACATTGTATCGTGCCGCCCGTCCGGCAATCGAGCACAACCGCGGATCGAAAACGCCCGTATCGAATACAATTCAGACGTCTCGTCCGACGTGACTGTCACCCCTTCCATCGTCGCAATCGTGATGGCATCGGGCGCGATTGCCGGGTGCCTTGGCGCGTTGCTCGGGCTCGGCGGTGGCGTCTTTCTCGTTCCCTTTCTGAACGCCTGGTTCGGCCTCGACTTCAAGACCGCCGCGGCAATCAGCCTGGTGACGGTGATTGCCACGTCGAGCGCGGTATCCGCCGGCACTGCCGGGCGGAACCTGATCAACCTCCGCCTCGGCATGCTGCTGGAAGTGGCGTCTGCGGCCGGCGGCGTTGCCGCCGGGATTACGGTTGCGCGCCTGTCCGACATCACGCTGGAACGCGGGTTCGCTGTCGTTGCCGCGTTAATCGCGATCCTGATGCTGACCCGCCTCGAGCGGCGAAACGTCATCGTCGGTGGACGCATCGATCCAGGCCCGCTCGGCGGACGCTTTCATGACGAGGAAAGCGGCGGCGAAGTGGCCTATCGAGTCCGCCGACTCCCTGTCGCGCTTGGAGTCTCCTTCCTCGCGGGGAACGTGTCGGCAGCTTTCGGGATCGGCGGCGGCATTTTGAAGGTGCCCGTACTGACCGCGTGGTGCGGCGTGCCGATGCGCGTCTCCGCCGCGACCAGCTCGTTGATGATTGGCGTCACTGCCGTGGCGTCCGTTCCAATCCAGTATGCCAACGGCTACATCAATCCTCCACTGGCTGCGGCCGCGGTGCTCGGCGTCCTCGTCGGCTCGCGAGGCGGATTGTGGTTCGGCGCGAGGGCCCGGGCGAAATGGCTCAAGCTGCTGATGGCGATCGTTCTCATTCTCGTCAGCATCATCTACCTGCGGAGAACCCTGTGATCGAGGACGACTCGCCGTCGCTTGGCCGGCTCGAGATTCGACTCGGCTACGTGCTCGTGACCGGCGTGATCGCGAGCGCGGTCCTGCTCGCGGCCGGCCTGGGATTGTGGTTGTGGGGTTCGCACATGACCGAGGCCGCCTGGCTGCTGAACGCCGGTCTGATCGTCTTGATGGCCACGCCGATCCTCCGGGTCATCGTCTCGTTCGGCGAATACGTCGTCATGCGCCAGTGGTTCTTCGTCGGCGTCACTGTGATTGTGTTGCTGGAGCTTACGGTGACGGTGTTGGTCGCGCTGAGTCGCAGGGGGTAAAGAAAGTTACAAGTTACAAGTTAGAAGTTAAAAGTCAGAAGGCATTCCGTACTTTTACCTTTTACCTTTTAACTTGTAACTTTCTTGGTTACCGCGTCTCTGCCTTCCCGTAAGCCTCGGGGCTCGAGGGGATGCCTCCCTGATTGACGGCGTCCGCCATTTCCTTGAGGCGGTCCTGCGCCGCGGCGCGCATCCGTTCCAGCAGGCTGGTGATGCGCTGCGCCTGCCTCACCACCGTTGCCAGATCGCGCTGCAGGTTCGGATCGGGATAGCCTCGTTCGAGGAGATCGCAGTGGCCGATAATCGTCTGAAGAGCGCTGTTGATTTCCGCGGAAATCGACAGCGTCAGCTCAGACATCGCCTCCATCGTTCGGTACTTGCCGACCGCGACCTGCAGCTGCTGCGCCACGTAGGCGACGGCGAAAATCTCGGCAATCGGCAGCAGCGCGTCGACGTGCGCCTGATCGAACGCGTTGGTTTGCCTCGAGACGACATTCAAGGTTCCGACTGCGCGCCCCTTCGCGAGCAGAGGCAGGATCAGCGCGGACTCCAGGCCCGCGCTCCGCAGCACGTTGACGTCGAGGAAGTCCGCGGCGTACGTTCTGGTTTCGCCGATGATGAGCGGCTCACGCGAGCGGACGACGCTGCCGATCGCGGTGCGGTCGGTCTTGAAGACGACGTCCGGACGCGGGCGTGAACGGCGCTCCACCTGGTTGACTCTCGCCGTGTACGTCTGGAACTCCTGACCATCGTCCGAGAGCAGCGCCAGCCCGACGCGGTCGCACGGCACCAGACGAACGATGCGCTGCGCCAGCGCCTGAAACGCCAGCGGGACGTCGACAGAACGCGAGATGATCTGGAGGATGGCGTTTCGCATCTCCAGCTGCTCGACCTGGTCGAGGGTTGCGGTGCGCGCACGCTCGTGCTGCCGAATCGTTTGCGCCAGGCCACCGATCCGGCGCGTGGCCACGACCGTCAGAACCAGGATGACGAACCAGGCCATGACGAACTGAACGACAACGACGGATTGCCGGGACGTACCTCCGAGGGCGGTCCATGCAATCAGCTGGACGATCGCGAATATCAGAACCAGGACCCATATTCCGATGACCGCGCCGCGCGGATGCCGGAGATTCATGTGCGACATTCCACTCTATACGCGCCGACCGCAGGGCTCAAGCCGTCACAAGTACCGGCAGGTTACGCTTCGTTGCCGGTGACGAAACCGCGTATGGCTGCCGAACGTTCTACGTCGCTGACGAGCGGGAACGTGTCGAGCACGTGTTGATATTCGGCCGCGTTCAGCCCGTATAAGCGAGCCACCGCGGATTGCAGCCGCTCCGCCGTGCTGCCGTCCAGTGGAGCATGTGCGAGCCGGTCACTCAGACTTACTATCTCCAGAAATTCCCGCGAATCGACGTCTGGCCGTGGCACCGGCAGTTGCTCGATGATCGAGACGTTCACGTGAGTGTTGACGCGCATTCGCACGAGATAGTTGGCCACGAAGCTGTTGAAGATGCCGCACAGAAACGACTGGAGGCCCGCGTCGGTGGCGCCTCGCAGACAGAAGAGGGTGTGCGTCGTGACGACCTCTGCCGGAACGATCGCCGCGATGAGCGTCAGGCGATTCGTGGCCGAGGCGACATCCCGATACGCGAGTTTGGGCCGCCCGAAATCGGATCCGAGCAGTCGCGTCGCGGTTGTCGCGGAGATGTAGCGGCGAGCTTGGCCGACGTCAACCGCGAACGGTCGAATCTGCTTACCTTCAATCACAGGGCAGAAGCCGGGCCTGCGGCGCGACACGAAATGCCGCCGATCATCGGTCGCGTTCAGCTCCCGTGCGAAGTGAATACCCCAACCATCGTCGCCCGAGAGGGCGGGGAATTGAAAGACGAGACGGGACAGGATCGCGGCATCGAGCGCGGTGCGAATGTCAGGGATCGGCAGCTGCGCATGCGAGAGTCTTTCGACGACGGTTCGCGGTAGATCCACAGCGTTCGCGTCACCGACATCCGGGATCGAATCGAGAACGGCAAGCGAGCGAACCCCACCCCGACATGGAATCCTTGTCGTCCGCCCCTCGCGCGTTGCCGTCAGCAGCAGAAATTTCAGCCCTCGATGAATCGGAAAAATGGCATCGCGATTCTCGATCGTGACGAACGTGTCAACCGAAAATCGATCCAGCAATGCTCGTCGCAGGTTCGCGCACCCATGATCGATGGCGAAGCCGGAGGGAAGCACGACCGCAACCCGCCCTCCCGGTCGGGTCAGCTTCAGCGCACGCTCGAAGAAAAGCTGATAGAGGTTCGGATGTCCTTCTCCCTGCCAGGAGTAGACGCCCGATTCGCGAGTGAACCCCGCGAGGGCCGCATCGGCGCCAGAGCCGCGATCGCCGCGCAGCATGTCCCACGGAGGATTTCCGATAACCGCATCGAATCCCGGAGCACCAGACGGTTTCCCGTCGATGTCGTGAAAGACTTCCGGGAATTCCAACGGCCAATGAAAGAACTGCTCCTGCGCCGCCACCTCTCTCGCACGATCGAAAAACGGCCGCGACAGGTGATTGGGAAGCGCGGCGCCGCGACCGAGAAGCTCGTCCACCAGCGCGGCGAACGGGACTCCGGCCCGTGCGCGTGCGCGGTCTGCGAACCAGTCGCTGCACCAGAGGTCAGCGATTGTCTTCCAGATCATTTGCGGCGCGTCCGGCTGCCGCAGCGATGCCAGTAGCTTCTCCTTGGAGCGGACGTCATCGACGGTGTCTGCCGGATCGTTCGCCAGGGAGAGCCTGGGGCCGATGACGTGGCTCAGGGGCTCGTCGAGGAGGGCGGAGTCAAACAGAGGCAGATGCTCGAATCGCCTTCGAGCCCGAGCTCTTGGCGGCGAACGGACGACGTCGTCGAGCTCCACTCCGGCAATGCTGTTGCCGGTTCGGAGGTGATGATCGAGAAAGGTCAGCGGCTTGTCTCGCGCAAGCGTGGCCAGCCACAATGACAATCGACCGAGCTGGACGGCCATGGGATTGATGTCGACGCCGAACAGACAGCGCTGTGCCACGGCCCTTCGAAATCCGGCCCGATCGCGTTCGTCGAAGTCCGACTGCGAAAGGCCCTGACCGTGGATCAGCGCCGATTCGTACGCTGAAGCGAGATAGCGGCAGGCCGCTACCAGGAACGCGCCGCTGCCCATCGAGGGGTCGACCACACGCAACGTCAGAATTTCGTCGGCAGTCCTTTCTCGGACGAGAGGTGCAAGAGCGCGGCGCACCAGGAACTCCGTCAGCGGACGCGGGGTATAGAACGTGCCCGTGGCCTTGCGCCGGCCGATTGGTCTCAGCGCGAGTGAGCCGACGCCGTCACGCCGCGGTTCGGGGGCATAGTCGAGAATGCGTTCGTAGACCCCGCCAAGCTGCTCCACTCCCAGATCTGCATACGCGATGCGCTGCCGCCCGCTGCTCGAAGCCGTTGTCGTCAGAGCGAGCATAGCCCTGCGAACCGCGTGATCGTTCAATGCGAGGGAGTCGGCGAGCGGAGCGTGCGCCGGCGAGAAGAGTTGTCCGTTGAATGGAGTGACGCGCAGCGTCCCCGCCTGGCAGCCGCGATGCGCGAGCCGCGCGATGGCCTGCAGGGATTCCCACAAGCCCGGTGGTTTCTCGTGGCACTCGCTTGGCTCGCGCAGCGACTCAATCGTGTAGCTGTCGCGATAGATCGGGTGCCATTTCGGAACCAGCCCTCGAGCCTCGGCGAACAACAGAAACAAGATGCGGTACACGACGATCAGCGACTCGTCGAAGAATGCGGGAGCGTTCGAGCGCCGTGCGCCGCGAGCTGCCTCGAACGCGTCGAGAAGAGCGACGACCGCGTCATGCACGCCGTGCTGCAGAGAAGCCCGAACTTCGGCTCGGTGCTGATCCGAGAGTACGACGGCGCGCTCGAGCAGCGATTCATCTCCTCGAAATGCGTCACGGTGCAGCAGCGACCACAGCAATCCGAGCAAAGCCGGTTCGTGCGCCGCGACCTCGAGATCAAACTGCGCGAAGCGCCGGGCGTAGGTACGCGTCGCGTCGAAGATGCGAATGATCGGTCCCGTCACGCAAAAGCACCACCTCACCTTGTGAGCGATGCC
>Ga0070683_100000155_pt1 | contig 44492 bp, 77 predicted proteins | sample KBSC713LmetaG_FD_64662 | JGI IMG/M metagenome (GOLD analysis project Ga0070683, IMG submission 64662) | Corn rhizosphere microbial communities from Kellogg Biological Station, Michigan, USA - KBS C7.1-3L metaG | ecosystem: Host-associated > Plants > Roots > Rhizosphere ... | reverse complement strand
CCGTGCGTGACGGTGACATGAAACAGGCTGATGCAGCCCATATCGCCAGAGTCACAAAACAGACGTTCAACAATCGTCTGGCGACGTTCCGCGCGGAACAAGCGAGGCAGCGCACGCGTCGCGCGCTAACCGCCTGCGCAAGCTGGCTGGCCTATTGTCTGTCAATCGGATGGAAGAGGACCGAACTCGATGACCTGGAACAAATTTGGTGGCGTTGGCATGACGAGAACGGAAACCGGCTTTCGTCGAGGCGAGTATGACGACCACTCCCACAGCGGTGAAGCTGAGCGAGGCGCAGCGGGAATTGCTTACATTGTTTTCGCGTGGTTCGAGAGATGGATTTGCACCCGGAAATCGAACATTAGCAATTCTGATCGAGCGCGGGTTCGTCGAGCGTTTCTCGGAGAAAAATACATACGGCCAGCCCTGCAAGTCATGGCGCATCACAGACGCCGGTCGCTTGGCGCTGGAGCAGAATAAATGACGCCAGAGCAGAATTTATTTTTGAGCAAAACCGTCCTCCAAGAGAACGGTTGCCGTATCTGGATAGGAGCGAAGAATGCGGACGGGTACGGATATCTTCGTCGCCTCGGAAAAACTTGGAAGGCGCACCGAGTGAGTTACACGATTTTTGTCGGCGCTATCCCGCCGGGAAAGCACGTCTGTCACAAATGCGACATGCCATCTTGCGTTGAACCATCGCATTTTTTCTTAGGTGACAACAGCGACAACATGAGGGATATGGTTAAGAAGGGCCGCGCCAAGAATTTAATAAGATCAGACCAATCTCATTTTCCTGACGGTCACCCGCCGCGCGGAGAGGATGGAGGTGGGGCTAAGCTGACCGCCGCTCAGGCAATAGAAATCCTTGATCTAAAATGTTCTGGCATCAGAACAGGAATTTTGGCCGCAAAATACGGCGTCGATAGAACAACAATTCAGCGATTAGTTCGCGGACAAAATTGGAAATCGTTAGCCGGTCGCGCCGCACTCCGCTCACGGGAGGGGGAGTAAGTGAACATTCGTGAAGCCTGCGAAGATATCATGGGCGAGAAGCTGGCCAGCGGCATCATTGCTGATCCGAAACTCGGACTGCATTGGTGCGTCGTCGCCGCGATGGCCGATCCCCGCAGTGACAAGAGGCCACGCGCCTGCGGTGTCATCCGCGCATGGCTTGCCGAGCAGAAGGGCCGCCCCTCGCGCTCAACCAGGGGGCGGGAAAATGGTTAGCCGGGTTGCCCTTTGGATCACACGGCATTGGCCGTTCGGAATTTATGGCCGAATAGCTTGGCCGGTTTATCTTTGGCTGATCGGGGTCGGCGGCTCGGCATTCGTGCGCGAACTTTACCCTGACGGCATACCTGTTGGAGGCAATCGTGAGTGAACTGCGCGAAAAGTTTTGCACACCGCTCCGACAGATTGCCGACCAAATCCCGCTTGGCTTTTCGTGTCGGTCATGCGGGCGATCTGCCTACAACTGGATATCGAACATCGACCGCTACATTCAAACCGGCGAAACCTGTTGCGCCGACTTCCGCGATTGGGCGCAAAAAGCCGATCGCGCCCGTGCACTCCGCGCCCGCACCGCCGCTCAGGGGAAGGGGGATTGAACGTGAGAACAGCGCTCCGATGGTTGCTTCGTCCGTTGCTGAGGCGATGGGCAATTGAAGTTCTATTTGCGATGCACCGGGGCAGACGTTTCCCCCACCGCACCGGCTAAGCTCTGAAAGGAATGTGAGATGGACTTCATCAAGGTGATCGCTGAGGTGCCGCAGCTCGCACGCGGGCGTGTCTGGTGCAAATCGTGCGGCCGCACAATGAAAATCAATAGCGGTACTTGCATGAGCCATGGTTGGCCGAAGTGCTGCGGCTATACCATGACAATCGACAGCCCTGAGGAACAGGCGCGCCTAGCCCCAACCCCCTGATGACCGAAAGCGACAAAGGAAAATGAGATCATGAAATCGCTTTGGGACATTCCGTTTCCGGATGCCGAGATCGACTTCTGCACGGAGCTTCCGAGCATCAAGAATCAATATATGGAGCAAGTCGCAAAAGCTAAGGCTGATTCTGAGCGCGAAGCCGGGTTTGAGCTTGAGGTGCAGTCAGTCGATAGTTTCGAACGCAATGGCTCACATTTCGTGCGGGTGACGTGGTGCCGAAAGCGACCTTATGTGATTGAAACCTATCCGCCGACCAAATCTTTGAAATGCGAGAGTGAGAGATGAGCACCTACACACTGGAACGAAAACTTGCTGCTCCGGTCGCCTGCACGGACTGCGATTGGCACGGCAAGTGCGGATCACTACGCACCGGGCCATTCGCTGGCCAGTTCAGATGTCCGGTGTGCGGGAGCGCCCGCGTCATCTGGATTGAAGCCCCGTCAACGGATGCACTTCAATGACCCCCACCTTAACCCTCGATCAATTGCCGCTGGATGGGGGAGGAACGTTTTGACCGTCACGATTCGGCACGGCGATTGCCGCGAAGTCCTACGGACGCTGCCGGCAGAAAGCGTGCATTGCTGCGTCACGTCGCCGCCGTACTTCGGACTGCGCGATTACGGTCACGCCGGGCAGATCGGTATGGAGGCAACACCGGATGCGTTCGTGGCCGAGATGGTCGCGGTGTTCCGTGAAGTCCGGCGCGTGTTGCGGGACGACGGGACACTTTGGCTTAACTTGGGGGACACATACGCGAGCGCGTGGGCAGTCAGTCGGCGCAGTGAGATAGGTCTTGGCAGTCTTGTTGATGGCAAGCGCGCCAGCCGTCCTAATAGGCTTGTCGGTGGGCTGAAAGAAAAAGACCTGATCGGCATCCCATGGCGCGTCGCCTTTGCCCTGCAGGCAGATGGCTGGTATCTGCGCGACGCTATCGTATGGGCCAAGCCCAACGGAATGCCGGGATCCCAGCAAGATCGCTGCACCTCGAGCTATGAAATGATTTTCCAGTTTTCGAAATCTCGGATTTATTGGTCCGACTTCGACGCCATCAAAACCCCGCCGCGCGAATCCTCGCTGATCCGAACCGCGCAGGACTTGCAAGCGCAGGCCGGCAGCCACCGCGCCAATGGCGGCAGTAAGACTAATGGGGCCATGAAAGCGGTTGGGGTGAATGCGGATAAGCAGCGTGGCCACTCTCGCCAGCACGCGGGCTTTAATGACCGCTGGGATGCCATGGAGCGCACCGAACAACAGGCAAAACCCGCCACCATGCGGAACGTCTGGTTTGTCGCGCCAGCGCAGTTCAAGGAAGCCCATTACGCCGTGATGCCAAATGAAATCGCGCGGCGCTGCATCCTGGCGGGTTGTCCGGAAGGCGGCACGGTGCTTGATCCATTTCTTGGCGCCGGCACCACGGCTATGGTCGCCGACCGTTTCGGCCGAAACTGCATCGGCATCGAACTCAATCCGGAAAACGTCGATATCGCTAACCGCAGGGTCACAACCGACGCCGGGCTATTCGCCGACATCGAAACCGCACAGGCCGCCGAATGACCCTCCCCCTGACACTAGACCGGCTTCCCCTCTGTCCGACGGAGGATGAGCTGGCGCGGGCGATATTGGGGGGACGGGGATGAGCCGCGCGACCTTGCCAATTCGGGACGACACCCTGCTTACACTGGAGCAGGCTTGCGAGTATGGTTTCGCGGGCGGCTGTTCGGTCGCGACATTGAAACACGAAGCCAAGCGGAATAACCTCGAAATCTCCAAGATCGGGCGAAGCTATTTCACAACACCCGCAAAACTCAAGGCGATGGAAGCCAAATGCCGCGTAGATCATCCGGCCCGCGCCTCTGGTTCGACAAGAAAAGAGGAACCTGGACTATCATCGACGGTCGAAGCCGCCGCCGCACGGGATTCACTCTTGACCAAACTGGACAGGCTGAAAAATCCCTCGGGGAATATATCGCGTCGAAGCACATCGTTAAAGATAGTGCCACGCCGTACATCGCGGACGTTCTAGCGGCCTATGCAACCGAGCATTTGGCTCACAAGGTTTCAGGCGATCACATCCTATACGACATAAGGAAACTGGGCAAATGGTGGGGCGAGATGAGAGTGGCGGAGATCACCGCCAAGACCTGCAGAGCTTATTCGGCGTTTCGAAAGGCCCCGCCCTCAGCGAGGCGGGAGCTGGCTTTCTTAAATGCTGCCGTTGGCCATTGGCACAAGGAACACGGCCCGCTAGCAGTCGTTCCTGTGATTGTCTTGCCGCCGAAACCTTTACCGCGACAGAACTTCATGACCCGAGACGAGGCGGCGGCATTCTTGCGATTTGCTCGATCAACGTCCCATTTGGCGAGGTTCTTCCTAATCGGTTGGTATACTGGCAGCCGGAGGGACGTGATTGCTGGACTGAAATGGTCGATGATAAATCTTGAGACCGCAACCATGCTACGCAAGGAACACGGCGCAATCGAGACCAAGAAAAAGGCCCCGCCGGTTCGCATGGGGGCGCGGCTGATGGCTCACTTGCGGCGCTGGAAAAAGATGGACGGAAAGGGCGCGGTCTACGTCGTCAACTACCGGGGGAAGCGGATCGCGCGCCCGGTCAGCTCATGGGAGCGCGTGCGCGAGAAGGCGGGACTTCCCGAGTACGTCACCCCGCACATTCTAAGGCACTCCAGGGCGACGACCATGATGCGCGCGGGTGTGAACCCTTGGGATGCGGCAAACGCGCTGGGCATGTCGCTGGAGGTTCTAACGAAGGTCTACGGCCACCATCATCCCGATTGGCAGAAGGCGGCTGCGGAAGCCCGTTGATTACCAAGTGTTACCGGAGGCCAAGAAATCATAGCTAAATAGGGCAAAATATGCTATGAGATTGCCATGCTGGATTTTAGACGCATATAAAATTACCCAATGAAATCAACGAAGCTACCATGCAAATAGGTAGCAACACAGCATGAACAGACCGCAAACATACATGGGTTGGGTTACCGAAAAATTCCCAAAGGTGCAGTTCCCCCGTTCCTGTAGGAGGGTGGGAGAATGAGCGCCGCAGAGCCGTGTTTCTGGATCGTGTGGAATTCCTTTTCCGAGTCGCCGCCGAAAATCCAATATCCTACGCGCAAGGCGGCGCAGTTCGCGGCGCGGGCGATGGCCGAGCAATATGCCAACAAGGGCGATTATTTCTATGTGATGAAAGCCCAATCTTGCCACCAACGACAAGCGGCCATGTGCGATTTTTTAATTGCCCCATGGGGAACCGGAGCGCCGTGCTGGCTAAAGCATTGTGATTAGCCCCCCCCTTCAACCCGCCGCCTATAGCGGGCGATCAGGATAGTACAACTTGAAGGCCACGACGAAAACTTAAATGCAGCGGCTAAGTTCCAAACATGGAGATAGGCAACAATGACCGACACCGCAATTCAAGCACCCGATCCCGCCGACTTCTCGCGCAACGACAAGCCGGGGGAATATACTGCCGAGATCGAAGTAAGGGGTAAAATCTCGATATCCATCAAGGCCGATAGTCAAGAGGATGCGCGGCGCCAAGCCGAGGCGGAACTGGAGCGCATCGAGGGCGAGAGGTGTGTTGAGATTGACGACATCGAGGATGTCGATTTGCTGCGCGTGACAAAAGATCGTTCAATGTATCGCGTCACAAGGGAAGGCAAGCCAATGCAGGTTTCTCATCTTCAACCCGGCGATCTTCCGCGCGATCCTGACCCGGCCTACGGCTTTTGATAGGGCCAATGAACTTAGCCAACACCGCTGATGGTTCGACGTGTCGGTAAAGTTGGTCTATCCATTAAAACAAAAAACAAGGGCCGCCAGCATTTCTGCCAGCGGCCCGAAGTTGAGGGAGGTTAACGCGCTCGCGATACCCAGCGAGAACGGGGTTAGGTCATGCTTCCCGGCATAAAACAGCGCACTGAAACCCCGAGATACCCGCGCAACGGCCACACCATCGTTCGCCCATCGCGGTTAGGCTCGTTGATTACAGCGTCGTCGGGCACATCGATCCAGCCTTCAGGCAACCTGACGCGATAATGGCCATCCTTTGAGTCCCAGTCAGGATCTGCGACCGCCGTGCCGTCAGCGAAGGAGCAACAGAGCCCCTTGCCCGATGCCAGTTTGTCAAACCATCCGTTTAGTTCTGGACGGTTGGCGTCGTGGGCAAGCGCCGGCATGTCGGCAATCGTATCGATCGCGTAGCCGCCTGCGATGATGCCCGGAACTGCAAGCGGAATCATCGCGATGTACCAATACCAACGGAGCGATTTCATCCAACCCACCATGCGAGATATAGAGCAGCAGTGACCAGCCATGCCCCGGCGATCATCCAGCCGCCTTGAAACGCCATCTGAGGCGCATCAGACATTCCGTTTGCCATCACCACGAAACCCGACAAGATGACGGATGCGATAGTCGCTAGAATTGCGAGAACAATCATTTTGGTTTTCCAAGTTGGAGGCATTGCCGTGCTTCGCGGATTGTTTCCTCAGAATACCCATGTTCCCGCGCCCATTTTTCGGCAGCATGGATTCCATGTTTGGCAAACGGCGCATAGGTTGCTTTGACGATCCAGCAGGGCAATGCATAGGCGGGCGTTGCCAGCAGCAAGAGCGCGATCAGCAGGGCGGGCATGTCGGCCCAGCGACCGTGTTGATGACGAACACGACTACGACGACCACCGCAACGAAAGCCGTCACGATCAGATAGTCGTATTTGTTCGGCATGGTCAGCAGCCCTTGCATACGCCCGGCTTGAATGGCTCGACGTGCTGATAATCGCTATCCGAGTCTTGGAAAGTGCATGCTGCTGCCGCCTCCCGACAGCAGCGTCAGGGCCCCGATCAGGCATAGAATCAGAACGATGGCCCACACCGCTTGCTCAATGCGGGCAGGAATCTGTGCAAACAGCTTGACCACATACAAAGCAAGCCACACCACGCCAAGCAACACGATAACCCCGATTAGGAGCCATAGAATTGAAATCGCAAGTCCGATCATGGGCTAGTCTCCTTCTTCCTCTATCGTGATGCGATAGGTTTTGCCGCCAACAAACAGCCGTCCCCGCAGCGGCGACAGATTCAGGATCATCTGTTCTTCCGGCATCGCGAGATCGTCAGTCGTTTGAATTAAAATCTTCTCGACGCCCTGTTCGACCACGGCGACGCATTTAACCCTGATGTACATGTTGGCATCATCGGTATTCGTGTTCGATGCCGCTTTGCCCTCGCACGAAACCAATACCGCGTCTCAGGTCCGAAACCTCCTTGCCCAAGGTCGCGGCCAGAGTTTCGACAGCCGTTTGACGCTGCTCAAGCAGAGCCATTGCCTTGTCGGTATCAGCGAGGGACTTCAAAACGTCGCCAAGTGTTTCCAGTGTTTTCTCGATTGCCTCTACGCGGTACTCGATAATATCGAGATGGCCGCGAACCTTGTACCAAGCCCCGACTACGGCAATGAATGCGAGCCCAATCGTAATGAGATTGCCGATATTGATCACGGGCTCGAAGGTCAGCATTTGCCCTACCTCTTGATGATCCGAGCCACATTTTCAAAGCCGCGCTTGGCAAACATGAAGGAAACGATGAGGTTGGCAGTGATGGAAACCCAGCCTGCCAGCGGATCAGTTGTCCCTAGCCCTAAAACCTTGTCCCATACCAAGAGCTTGCCGAGATAGAGCGCGACGAAGTATTCCATCAGCTTGTCGGGCTCCCAAGGATGGCCGATTTCAGCGATGCGGTATTGCGTGATCGCATTCATCTCTGCGGTTTGGGCGGCAATTTCCTGTCCCGCAAGATTCGCCGCGGTCACATTGTCGGTTGTCATCGCCGTGAGGTGGGCCTGATATGCGGAGACCAGAGCTTTCGCGACATCGCCGCCAAGGAATTTGAAAATCATTGCTGCAAATTCAAACATCTTACGGTCCCGGCGGCGGTGAGGCGAGGAACGATTTCGGCACATCCTGCCGAGAGCCGTCTGCGGCGACTTCGGAAACCACCACTCTTTCCTGTATCGCCCGGCGCCTGCGCAGATACTCCGTCACGATGCCATTGAAAATAAACCACACCGTGAGCCATTTGCCCGATAGCAGGGGCGACATATCAACCGTCGAAAGGACTGCCCACACGATGCCGAATAAAAGCTGAAGACGCGCCCAAAGAATTATCTCGCTGCGCCAAAACCAATTTTTGATTTTATTTAGCATCAGGGCGTTCGCGCTTTTGTAATGATCGCGCTGGCACGGTCGCGAAGCGCATTGGCTTCCGCTTCAACCCCGATGATTTTCGTTCTGATCGATGGCCATGTATAGATTGAAGCGACGTAGCCCGCGAGGATCAGAAGTCCGTCAAATAATATCCACATGGTCTATTCCTTCGGATTGAATGAATTGATCGCGTCGATATCTGACCGGCGCTCTTCAAGGGTTTCCTCGTCGGATTTGATCTGGAGCGCTCCCGCGTCGGCCGCGTCCTGCATTTTATCGGTAAGTTGACCGAGCGGCCCTAGCTGTTGATGCGGTTCGATATAGACATCTGGTGCAATCTCGATTTTGGCAGGCGTCAAGTTCTTAATGATGTAGCCCATGGTCATTTCCTTCTGAATATCGCTGCAATCGCAGCGAAGATGGACGCGATGAATGCTCCAATCGATCCCGGAGCGGGATGGGTAACGGACGGCGGAAGTGGCTTTGGAACATCTGGCGGGAGTTTCGGAGGTGGTAGGATGACCGCACCGGGCCGCTCAATTACGATGCTTGGATCAAGCGCCATCATCGCAATCAATAGACCGGCGCAACCGGGCTGCGGATCGATGACCGGCTTTCCTTTGTTTGGGCCGGATGGGTAAATGTCCTCAATCGGTCCGTGATCGACCAGCACTTTGCCGGTCGTATATTGATCGGTGCCGGCCCACAAATATGGCGAGGGTCTGCCTGCCATTGCATACTTCAGGCCGTTGTACTGCTCCAGCATCGTCAGGAGGCCGCCAATCGACCAATCCTTGTTGCGAGCTGCATAAGGACCGCAGTTCACAAGCGCGTCGTAAGCACCTTCCTCCCATGTTTTAAATGCTGGCTCGCCAACCGGAACATGGCGCGTGACTTCGCTGAGCGGATCGCCCTGCCCTAGATGAGTATCCCACTTCTGCGATGCTTCCCGTTCATGAACAACAGCGATGAAATACCAGGGCACGCCGGTTTTCAGTGAAACCGTCTGATAGCGCTGCTTGGCATTGGATGCGACCAGCCGTGCCGCCACAGCCGAAAACGAGCGGGTCAGCTTGGCATTCTGCCAGCGCTTCGCGTTCGCCTGCTTCAGCGCATTCAGGTCGGTCATCTATTGCTCGCGGTTGGGTTGTAGTGCTAGGTTGAATCAACGATATTTAATCAACCGGGACATTTTGATGGGCGAATTTTCAGAAGCGGCCACAGTCGCGAAAATGATTATCGTCTCGTTTTCGATGGCATTGATTGCCGCCTTGGTCATTGGCATTTTAGTCTTTAGATAAGAGCGCTATAAGAACCTGTCATCGAACGCGCCTTGCCCGGATGATGCCATAGGCTCCCGCCGTGCTGACCGTGAAGAAGCCCAGTGCAACGAGAAAGACCGTCGTGGTGCCCGAAAGGCTAAATCGATAAGGCGGAATCACGTCGTTGAAGGTGTTGCCCCCGGAAACGAATGCGGCTTGCGAAAAATCCGCAAATTTTCCGGGGTTAACATCAAGGGTTGCCGAAGTCGTCGAGAGACTTCCGATGTAACGGGTGTAGCTCGTTGTCGCCGCCGGCAGATGATAAACCACGCCGTCGACGTCCCAGTCGCCCGCCGTGAGCGAAATGCTGGTGACATTGGTTTGCGTGCCGCTGGTCAGCGCGACGGGAGAGCCGGACAGAACCACGCTCTGCACATATTCGCCAATGTTCCCTGCGCTTGCATTGTCGTTGGTCGCGGTGCCCGGAAGCTGACCGGCTGTTAATGTCGCCTGCTTCCCCGCAACATTGCCGTTTATTTTCTGAAACGCCGACAGGATTGAGTCAGTAGCGCTGACAGTACCAGCCCCGCTGGTAAACCCCGTCAGCACCTTGGCGATTACGGGCGCATTGGTCAGCGTCGTTGCATTGCCGACGCTGGTTACATCGCCGGTCAGGTTCGCATTCGTGGTGACATTGCCCGCAGTCAGGCCAGCGGCCGTTCCCGTGAGGTTTGTTGCTATTCCCGAGGATGGCGTACCGAGCGCGCCACCGCTCACCACGGGAGCGCCTGCGGTCCCTACATTGATACCTAACGCCGTTGCGATGCCCGTTCCAAGCCCGCTGACATGCGTTGAGATTCCGATCTTGCCATATGACGGGGCTACCCCAACCCCTCCAGAAATCAGCGCATTGCCGGTCGCAATATCGGATAGTTTGGCAAGCGTTGAGGCCGTGTTGGCGTAGAGCAGATCGCCGATAGCATAAGCGGTCTGCCCCGTTCCGCCGAAGTTCGCCGCAATGGGAGTTGCGTTCCATATCCCTGTAGTGACCGTGCCAAGAACGGTTTGGATTTGAGAATACGGCACAAGCGAAAACGTCCCGGCCGGATTATCGCTGGTAACACCGCCCCATGACACCGCATAGGTTGACGGTGCATCGACCGTCGCTACGCCGCTGATATGAAAGGTCGATACGTCAAGCGCGAGCGAATAGGCCCCGTTGGCTTTGGTGACATCAACACCAAGCCCGCCGGAAACATTGCTCGGGAAAACAGGGATGGCGCTGAGTTTGACCTTAGGGAGACGGGCCATTATGGAGCGCTCTTGATGACCCGAGCCGCCGCCGTATCGATCCACAGCCCGCCCGTGATGGCCGGGGCCGAAGTCGGCAGTCCGTGGAAGGACAGCGCCCCACTCATGCGACTGACGATGGTTCCGACAAACGGTGCGTAGGTATTGATGAAATTCGTATTTGAGAGTTCGTGATTCGCGGCTATCAGGCCGCCGCTGCATGTTCCATTGGGGCCGATGACCGTATTCAAACTCTCAAATTTATTGCCTGTGATGGCGAACCCGTTGCAATCGACAAGGATAATTCCATCCGTGTGGATTGTCGCTCCCGTACCGGCCATATCGATGCCGGAGATAGTCAGGCCATCGCCGTATAGCTGCATCCACTGTCCGCCGCCGACGGTCCCATCGCCATATAGTCCTCCGACAATGGCCAGTCCCACAAAACGGCTGACGGCATCGGTTGTGATGGCACGGCAAATGCCGTCCGTCGAGACTTCGAAATTGCATCCAACCAGCGTCCATCCGCCATGCGGATTGAGCATCGGATAATCGGTATGGCCGAACATATTGCATCGCTCGAACAGCATCACATTGGAGTAGCCGCCGGTCCCGGACGGGTCTTTTCCCATCACGGCTGAGTTTCCATACAGGTTGCAATCTGTACAACGGCCCCTCGTCGCGCCATCCAGGTACAGCCCTCGTGAACCTACGAACCCTCCATTTTCAATCTGGCATCGGTCAAAGGTCATGAACACGGATTCGGTGCCACCGAGATTACCGAAAGCAATAAACTTGCCCAAGGCCAAAGGGTTGTCTTGAAGGGCGTACATTGCTTCCATCCCAAAGCCGACGGTGCCACGGCAATCAATGACGCGGGCGGCGGTGCTTCCGCTCCGCAATAGGGTACGCGTAAGCACACCGCCGCCGCCATTCACGCCCAGCCCGAGCAGCCGAAGATTTATGGTATTGGAGCAATCAAGCGTCGTGAATTCGATAACGCCTTTTGTCAGGATGTTGCCGCCGCCCGCCGTCCTGGCTGCATCGATGAGAGCCTGTAACGCGACGGTTTGATCTTGTCCCTCGATTCCGGTAACGCCATGATCCCACGCAACTACATATGGGGCCGAATCGCTAACCACTTGCGCGGTTCGCAGCGGCGTCATCAAAACATCGTTGCGTGTGCCCGCGAGTGCATCTGCCTGACTTGAGATATCCGCCGTGATCTGTTGCGCCGTTCTCAGCGGCGTCATAATGACGTTGTTTAACGTCCCGGCTTGCGCTTGCGCTTGGTTCGCCAGAGTGACTTCCAACGTACTGCCCGCGAAATCCAGTCCCGTCCCGATACCGAGCGCGCCGGTCTGTAACCCAAGACTTTGAACGCCAAGCCCCGGAACTGCCAATGCATAAGGCACGTTCTGATAGGCATTAAGAGCCGAGTTCCAGATTGTCATCCATGACTGGGCAACCTGATCAGAGCTGATGTTGGTATTCTGCACCAACCCCGAAACGTCATGATCGATGAAATATGCGCCGTTAACCTTGCGAACATCAGTCGCAACGCCGCCCATTACCGATACCGGAAAATTAGCCAACGCCCTTAGTTTGACCTCGGGCAGATCGGTCATCGGTCGATCACCGGCAGCGGCCCGACGCTAAGCGCTGCCGAGTCAGTCTCTAGCGCCATGGTCAATCGGGTCGGATAGCTGCCCGGACATAAGGATTGCATGTCGGCCTGGGTAAAGCTGAACTGGAATATTCCGAGATCGGGCGTGGTGAACTTGCCGTTATCGGTCGAAGCCGTCAGGCGCACACAGGATGAATTCTCGTCAAGGATTTCGAAGGTCCATGTGTAAATCGACAGGTCCAAATCCTCGTTGGTATTGGCGTCTTTTATGCCTCCTGTGAATGTCCAACTGACCTGATTGAGCTGGGCGGGGAATTGGATTTGGTACATTATGATTTCACAATTTTTGATAGATCGTGACGAGCATCTCTGGAGATACCACGCCGAGAGGCGTACTGACACCGCCCTGCGCTGTTCCGGTGAAGGTCTCGGAGGTGACGGTGATGGGAGTTGAGCCCGTAGTGAGAAGCGTGGTGCCTCCAGCAGTGATGCTAAAAGTGCCTGTTGCTCCCGCTGATGTACCAGCCACCGCAATCGTCCCGGCAGGCGTATAAGGCGGAAGGTTTGCAGTAAGCAGCGTTTGGCTTTGATTGCCGCCCGCTGCACCCAACACAATCGGGGACGTGCCGAAAACGGGAGCGGTCAAACGTCCCGAGGCCGAATTGCCCATGTCGTCAAGACCGGCAATGCCACGGCCCCGGAAGTCCGGAAGCGCTATGGTTTTGTTCGCCGCCCAGTCCGCCGCCGCGCTTGTCCCGCGCCCGCTCGAAACCACGAGATTGGGATCGCCATTCCATAAAAACAGGAACAGGTTTTGCGTGTCGGCGTTGGAGCGTTCGGTTGCGCCTGAAGTGGATGAACCAATGGTTCTGCCATTACACCGGACAAACCCGGAAACCACACCCGTTCCGTAGATCGGCTGCAACCATCCGGTTTGCAGAACCGTTGTCGGGTCAACTGATCCGCCCCCGCCGCCCCCTCCCGAAGGACCGATCACAAGGATATTGTCCGCATCGATTTGCGTCGTGCCGTGCTTGTCGATCAGGACAACCTTGATCGAGCCATCGGCCAGAAAGAATTGCGGTATCCGGCCGGCGGCATCCAAGGTATAAGGATTGGGGAACGGCAACGTCAGTGCGGCATCGAAAAAAGCGTTTTGCGGGGTACTTACGGTTCCCGCTTGATAGAAAAACAGCCGCCCATCGGCCAGCGGCGCCCCGAGCTGATCGAACTGCTGGGATAGAGAGAGGCTGATTGTGCCGGCCATGAAGTCCTCAAAGAAAAACCCGCCTCATGGGCGGGTCATTGTGATCGGTGTTATTTCGCTGATCTTACTACTGGGGTACTGGCCCTGGGTTGGGCTGTTGACTATCAGCACCTGCTTTATTTGGCGACGTTATCGCGTTCATCAGCTCAGCCGGATCGAATTTGACGCCGTTGGCAGCCGCCGTATTGGCGAGATTCCGCGAAGCTATTCCCAAGGCGACCCGAGCTGTTGGAGCCTGGGTCTGGGCAAAGGTGTTATAGACGCGCGACCAGCGGGCAACGGAAGCGGCAGTGGCAGGACGGGCAAGCAATCTCGCCACGCCGTTTACAGTTGCGATGCCACCGATGGCGGTCAGGGGCTCAACGAACGAGCCGTGCGCCAAGCCCGTCAGAATAGCACCGCCCGCCGCGTAGAGTGCATTATGTCCTGCGGTCCCGGATGTGTTTGCGAGTTTCCCACGGTCAACGAATTTCTGACTTACTTCAGCGATGTCATTGAGGAACGGCAGGACATCGCCGGAGCCTACGGAACGGAACAGGAGCGCCCGGCCCCGGTCAGACAGGTTGCGGAAGTTGGTCGCAAAAGCGGCCGGGGTGAATTCCCCATTTCGTGACTTGCCGAGATTGTTGATCGCGGTTGATGCGATATCCTGCCAAACCTCCTTGGGAACGGCAGAACGGGCCTTTGCAAGCGTTTCCAAGTCTGCACTGGCGCCATTGCTCGCGGCGCGAATGATCGCGCCAGCAACGCCCTCACCGCTTCTGGAGGATGGACCCAAGACCTTCTTGATCCCTTCTTTCCAGTCCGAAACCTGCTTGTTCAATTCGTTGGCGCGTTCCAGAGCTGCAACCGCTCTTGGTCCACCACTGTTGAGAGCAGCACTTTTCAAGTCCTCGGAAAGCCCGGCATAGAGCCTTCGCAATTCATGTTCCGACATGCCTTCCGGGAAGGTGCCCCCATCCAGCATTTCGCCGATATGAGTTCGTAGCGTCTTGATGCCGTCGAATGTCATCCCTCCGGGCCGGGTGACGGCATTGTTGACGGTATCGACTGCCTTTCCCATTCCGCCGATGGCGGCCTCGCCCCGCCTTGAGAGAATGTCCGCGACCGCACCTTGGGTTGCCGTAACCGGCGTGGTGACGTTCTTATCCATCAATGACGAAACATTATCGTAAGCAGCGCTGATACCGGATTTGATCGCGGGCTTGAATGAGGTATCGATGGCGCTGGCAAAATTATCGCCCGCCATGGCAGGGTCGGTAACACCACCAGCCTTCTCGGCTGCCGTTGCAACAGCGCCTTGCAATTGATTTCGCGAGTCCTCGATGGCTTTCATCAAAGGGCCGCCGCCGGGCGCACGGGCCGCGACCTGGGCGGTGAAGGCGGTTAGCGGGCTATCGGTTGCGATGCCCTTCGGGACGTCAACCCCTATCCGCTCTGCGGCCCCTATCACGGGCGCAACGGCCTTTGAGACGGCCATTCGCGGCGCGGCCATGCCCATTCCCAACAACCGCCCGAGGGAAGAAAGAACGCCCTCGTTGGTTTCAGGCGTTCTAGCAAATACCTTCAATTCGTTGTCGCTGGGATCACGCAAAATCACATGCTTGTTGCTATCGGTAGGCATCAGTTGACCCGACTTCGGATCAATATACATGGCCTCGCCGGCGTCGTTTTCCTGCACCTGATCCGAGATCAGGTTTGGCATGTGAGCGGAGATAACAGGGGAAGTCCGCTGCCCCGCCGCTATGCCCTGATTGCCGAAATCAACCAGCATCTGCCCCACGGGCGAAGTTTTCGCCTCAAATGGATCATGCTCTACAGGCTCCAGACTTGGCCCGTTCGATTGGTCAGAAACCGGCCGGATCGTAATTCCGGCTCCCGCAAATGGATCGTGGTCAACGGCTTCGAGTTGGGCCATTACTGCACAACCCGGAGATATTTACCTGGACGTGATGGATCGGGCACATACCAGTTCTTGTCAGGCGCCAGACGCGCGCCCGGAACCGGCGGACTAGCGGCTTGCGCTGTTCCTGATGACGATGACGCTCCCCTGTTTGGTCCCGGCGCGACAATCGAATCCGTCGTGATCGGCTTTTTTGTAACAGGGTCAACCATCGGATGCGACTTGTCGTAATTCTCGACTACGTTATCCCAATTCTGCCAATTGTCCTGATTTTTGCGAGCGAGCCTGCCGAGATCGACTTCGCGCTTTGCCAGTTGCGAGAAAATACCGATCATGCGCTCGTTGCCAGACTTATCCAATAACAAGCCCGGGTTGTTACCTAGGAACGTCTTGAACTCGAATTGGGTTGGTCTCGAACCTCCCATGGTCTTGGTGGATTCGGCCGCAAGAGTAGCGTTGAGTTTTTGAATGGCCTGCGACCCGGACAGGTCGCCCACATTGATGCCAAGTTGCTCCAGAGCCATTTTCGCTTTCAGTGCCGTGTCAGCGCCAAAGCCAAGGGTGACGTTCTTGTCACTGGAAATGATATTTGAAAGCGTGTTGAGTGTGCTGAGACGATTGGAAGCAGTCTTGCCGGCGTCGATATAGGACTGCTGTTCCTTGACATCCGCCTTGGCGCGTTCGGTCGCGCCGGCCTTTCCAGCCTCTTGTTCACTGGCAAAGTCCTGAAACGTGCCCTTGTATCCTTGGGTAACAGCCTGGGCATATTCCTTTTGCGGACCTGTGAACTCGTTGTTTCTCTGGATTGCTTCGAGCCGCGTTTTTGCGAGATCGACGTTTTGCTTGGGCGAGCGCGGATCGCTCATGATCCCGGAGTAATAGGCAATTAGCTGATCGTTGCGGGAAGGCGTTTGTGGGGCTGCCGTGGTAGTGGCGGCATCCGTGACCGGTGCGGGCTGGCCTTGTGCCATTTGAGCTTGTGGTTGAGGCTGTCCCTGTTGTACCTGTCCAATCCCCATGCGCTTCAATTGCTGAATAGCCGGGACCAGGACATTCCGCACTTGCGGGTCCTGCAGGTTAATCGGGGCAGACGGATCGACGCCAAGCTGTCTGCCGATAGATGCTGATGCCGCGCCCAGTTGATTGTTGGGAATGCCTTGGGCTGAAAGTACCTGCATCAGCGTTCCGCCGGCCTGGCCCTGTTGCTCTTGACCGCCACGATTGAGCGGCGGAGCCACAACAGTCGATGCCGATCGGTTAGACGATGGCGGGCTGACAATGGCAGACTGCGGAGGGGGAGCGCCGCGCTCAACCGAGCCGATATTGGAGCTCTGCTGCTGGCCGAACTGCTGGTTCTGCTGGGTTATCCCAAGCTGAGCTGCGGCCGTTCCCTCGCTCAATCCTCCCTTTTGATAAAGGATCTTTGCCATTGCGGAGAAATCGGGCTGTCCATCGGCAGTTAGCGGCACTCCGCCCTTGAACGCATCGCGAAGGTCATTCTTGGCCTTCTGATCCCGCCCGGAATTGTATGCATCAATGCCGCCTGAAAACAGGTTCGAGAAATCCGCGCGGGTATTGCCGCCTGTGCCTGCAAGGATATCGTCAATGCCGGCCATCAGGCGAACATCCCAAACAGGCTTCCGGCGCCCTTGGCGAGTCCGGTGAGTGCGCTTAACTGATTGGCTCCCACATTATAGTTATTCATCGTGGCCGCAGCATTGGACGCGCCCTGCGCCGTATAGTTGGCATTGGCGGCATTGCCCTGTCCTTGGAACGACTGGTTGAGGTTTCCGCCTAACCCGGTTGCGGCATTGGCCGCGCCAGCCGTGGCCTGCTGTTGGCCACCAAGGTAAGGCTGCAAACCTGCCAAATATCCCTGATAGGACTGATTGGCCAAGCCTTGTGAGAATTTCAGTGCGTCGGTGTCGGCATTGCCACTGTTAAGGTTCCCCGCCGCCGCGTGAGCGCGGTTGAGCGCCTGCTGTCCCTGATCCATCTGGAATTGATAGCCGGGATTAGTTTGAAAATTTGCGGTTGCCCGGCCATATCCAGCCGCGCCGTTTGCGCCTGATGCATCGCCATAGGCGTTTGCGCCGGCCGTGTTTGAGCCGAGCAGATTGTTATACAGACTGCTCGCCTGTCCGTAGCCAGTGGAGAGCGCATCCCTGCCTTGCTGATACTGGCCTGACAGCGCGTCATAGCCCTGCTGCAAGCCAGCATTGCGTTGCGCTGCTGCATCTTCGGCAGTCTGATTGCTGAAAAGATCAAAGAGGCCCATCAGTTTGTCCCCGGTGTCCAAAGTTTTGTCGTGTCATTCCAGATTGGCACTTGACCGTTGGTCGGCGCGACCGTTGATACGTCAGGAAGCTGCGTCAGCCTTTGATGGTTCTGAAAGTAATCATACCAAGGCTGTGTCATCGTACCTGTTGCTTGATCAACTATTGGAACGTCCTTGCCGGGAAATGGAATTGCCATCAGCGCCTCAACTGCGTGTCTTGCGAGCCGCCTTCGAATGCGGCGTAGATCGGATCGCTTATTTTCAGGCGCCAGCGCCGCCCCGTCGTGCCGGTCATACCAGTTCTAAGCACCATAATTCTTGATGTCGTGGCCTGCCGGCCAAGCGCGCGGGTGAATTCATTTCCGTAAGTTATTCCACCGTCGTTCGACCATGAAATCCCGACCCTCGGATCTGTCGCGATGGGATCAAGTCCGGTTGCGATACCAACCCCGGTCACAAAATTAAAATCGGCCTTCGCAACCTTTGTACGGTTCGGGAAGTTTTGCACCGGTCCGCTGTCCATCTGCATCACAAGCGGATCGCCGAATTCATCGAAGGCGAATTGATTGATATAAAGCAACCGGCCCCCTTCGCTGTCTCCGACCAGCCATTTTCCAAAAGCAGAACAGCCGCCAATCGCCCGCCATGTATCGAGCGAATAGCTCTTGCGCTCGTTCCACTTTTGAGAGCCAAGATCGAATTCCCAGCAGAACATCGGGCATTTGATGACCCATTTGGGATGCCCTTGCGAGATGTAGACAGAGGCTTCCAAAGTAGTTTTATCAGATACTCCCGCAATCAAACGATCCAGATCGGCTGGCGAAATCTTCAGCGGGTTCGGCGTCGAATTGTGCTGCACCACCGAATTATCATCAGCCACCCAGATCAACGCCGTCCCGAAACCATCCTCATGACCCGCAAGGGCATAGGGGCCCAGCAATCCGCGTTGCAGTACATAAGAGCGCGTGAACGGAAAGCCGTTGGCATTGGCCGTATCCGAATAGACTTCACCGAAGTTAGGTCCCAGCGCGATCAACTGGCCGTTGAACGCCACGCATCTTGTCAGTCCGCCCGGCTTGGACTGGGCTTGCGTCTTGTCGAGCGTATTGATCGTGACATCGTTAAGCGCTGAAGCCTGTAGCGTTCCATCGCCGTATGAAAAAATGAAAAAACCATCCATGAAACAGACGCTATTAGGCGCACCGATATCAGGATCAGCAAAAGATGAAACCGCGCTTGATGTAACAGTGAAGGCCCCCGTTCCCGGTGCCACGCACACCACATCAGGCGTTGATTTGTTGTTGCGGGCGAAAAAAACCTTTTCAATCCCCGTGAGCGAGCCCGTCAACAGCGTTTCGATTCCGCCAGAGGTGAATTTTGTGACCTTGTTGGCCCATGCCGCATATAGCGTATTTCCAACAAGGATTTGCCCGCGAAAGCCTGTCTGCCCCGACGTTCCGAACAGCGATAGCCCAGGCGATTTGCGCCAGACGACCTTAGGGGGCTCCATGCCTTTCTTGGCCAGAACATCCTTCCCAAGCGGTTCGGCATAACAGTTCACCAAACGGCCCGCGCTCTCTTGCGCCGAATCTCCGGGCGATGAACTGAGCGGCCACGGGATCGGAACGGCGGTCACGATGTAAGGGCTTTCTTAGATAGAATAACAGAGCCGTCCGGTCGATCTTCACGATCAATGCCATTTGATTTTAATATGTCATTGAACTTATTCATCCACTTTTGCGGCTCGTCACGCTCCTTTGGTAGACGAATTGTCCCATATTGCTGCAGTGCTTCATCCCATTTGTTGTATTCTGGGCCATCCTCAATATTGTGAGGCTGCGGAACGCTCGGAATAATTTGTGCAAATTGCTGCCCTCCATTGTTCAATCCATCCATCAGCGGCGTTGGGGATTGCATCTGAGGAGCTAACGCGCTCACGAGCGTCTGATAACTAAAATCGGACATCAGAAATAACACACTTCTTGCGGGCCAAATCCCGGCGTTTCCCGAGTGAGAACGCGCAATCTATTCCGTAACTGAAGGGCCTTGTTTTCGTCGGATGCAGCGCCGAATTCGTCCGCCGCCGCATTGGCAACCAACTTGCAGAACGTCAGAAACAACGCATCATCCAAATCATCGGGATCGGCGATATAGGTGACATCGGCATTGAGTTCGGCCACTTCGTCATCGATATAGCCATCGATCACTGCAGCATCGTCGGCGGATGGCACCTGTCCAACGTCGCCGCCGGTCAGGATGGCGATTACCTTGAACTGAATATCGGCGCGGGTTTTGGACATGCGATTTTCCTTAAAGGGAATGGGGCAGTCCGCTTGAGAACCGCCCCATCAAGTTAGGCAACTTCCGCTGAGAGCGGTTCGCCGGTTGCCTTTTCCGTGGCTTCCAGATCGGCCTTGGCAGCTTCCGCTTTTTCAGCCGCTTGCTTTGCGTCCTTGTCGGTCTGTTCTGCCAAGGCTTTCGCGGCCGCAATATCCGCATTTGATGGCCGGCCGCGTCGCTTTGCCGCCGGCGACTTGGCCTCCTTGTCGTCCTCACCGACCGTGATATCGAAATGCTGGTTTCCTTCCAGCTTCGATATCAGGCCAGCATGGTCATAGGAGTTGAGTTCGACGGACTTACCATCGAAGAAGGTAATGCCGCCCATCTCGACTACCTTGCTATCGCCGGGAGGGGCGACGTAGGTTGCAGTTGCTTTTCGCATGTCAGTCTCCTTACTGGGCCATGAAGCCGATGAGATACAGGGTCACGGTGCCCGCAACAGCCGTTCCCGACTGTGTGGCAATCGTGATGAGGATTTCCGTATCCACCGTATTGAGGAACAGAAGTCCGGTAGCTGCCAGCGTGGTAACCGTGCTGGCGGCCTGAATGCTCGTTGACGCAATATAGCGAGTGCTTGACGCCGCATCGCCAATGGCAATCAATCCGGCCGCACCGCTATCCATGTCGGTAACGGTCATGATGACGCCGGTAGCAGTGAAGCCCGCCGGCACCTTGAAGGCGCCGATGGTATTGCCCGTCACGTTGTCGGCGACCGAAACGTTGACGACCCGGCCGATAACCTTCTGGCTGCCGACAAAGCCCATGGGACCGACCTGCGGCTGTGCCCAGTCTCTACGATAAGTCATATGTGTTTTCCTTTAAGTCTGGGGTTAAGCGTTCGCGACGCCGGAAACGAAGCCTGTCACCATTCCCCAATCGACCAGCGTACCGCCGGAATCGAATAGGGACGCCTTGGCGACCTTGCCAACGCCGTACTGGGCTTCGATGCCCATGCCGGTGATGAAGTCGTAATCCCCGTCCTCAAGCGTGGTTGGACGGGGCATCTGCCCCATGGCGTAAGCAAGCGCGCCTTGGCCGCAGAGGAAGCACGGTTCAACAGCGATGCTGGAAGCACCGATGCCAGTCAGCAATAGCCGCTGGGTGATTTCGGGGATTTCCAGATAGATCACACCATCGAAGATCAGGCCGCCCCCCGTGAAGATCGGGTTGTTCTTGGTCGGATCGGAACCTTCACGCTCGCGTGCGTCACGGTTGGCCTGGAACATGACGGGATCGGCCTTGAGATCGCGCATGGCCCGGGAGCCGAGGAAACACACATACCATTCCTGATCGGTTTTCTTGGTCTGGAACGGCGTGATCTTGGGCAGGCCGTTGTAGACGCCGGGATTGGAAGCGGAAACACCAGTCTGTTGCGCTACGTTTTTCATCAACGAGCCCACCGCCGCCGTCATCTTGTCGTTAGTGGAATCGACGTTGGCGGCAGCAGTTGCGAAGGTGGTGGAATAGTTCGAGATCGCCGAACCGAACACCACGCGGTCCTGATTGGCCGTCACCCAGGCGTTTTTCTGTGCCGTGGTGGCCGCCGACCATCTCACGCCATTGACACGGTTGCCGCCATTGGTGCCCTGCAAGCGCCCGACCTGCACCGTGGCAGTCGGGATCGATAGCAGGCTGTCGATGATATCGTCGCGAACGATACGTCGCGACCATCCTGACAGAAGTGAGCGGGCGGTAGAGCGAACCGAAAACGACGATTCCTTGTTCACGGCACGATTGTTGGCAACCGCGTTGCGTGCCCAGTCGGCCCATACGGGGAAGCCGTAGGAATCTAGCTGTTCTTCATTGCCTCGCAACAACCCGGCGCCGACGCCAGAACCGACCAACTGGGTAACGAGGGGAATGTTGATTTCCTTGCCGTCTGCGGCAAGGTCGTTCAGGCGAACGATAACAGAAGTGGAATCCGGCCCCATGAACGGGTCGAACCTTGATTTTCGCAGGAAATCAACTGCCGCAGTCCTGCGGAATTTGATGAGTTCGTTATTGACATGATTGGAAGTGAGGGCCATTGGCCACGCTCCTTAAGAGTAATGGCCGTCACTTCCGCCCAATAAAAAACCCGCCCTTAAGGCGGGTTGTTTTTATCGGATGCGAAAAGGATCAGCCGGTGGTTTGATTGAAAAGTTCGGCGTCCGACAGGTCATCGTTGGATGACCGCAGCACCGCGTTGGAACGGCTTGCGCCATTCAGGGATGGGGGAAGGTCAACCCGAGGGCGACCGTTTTGCTGTTGAGGTTGAGCGATACCGCGCGCCTGTTCGAGCGCCTTTGCAAGAAAGGCCGGGTCTTTCAGGCGTTCTTCAAGTTTCTTTTCCAGCCACGCGTTCGGATCGTTGCCGACCTCGCGCATGGTTTTCTGCTCACGATGCCATTGCATCAGGGTTTCGCCGGGGTCGCGCGACTGCTGCATTCGAGCCTTGAGAGCAGGATCGATGTTCTTCTGTGCAGCCGCGTAAGCCTCTTCAAACTCTGTTTTATATGTCTTGTGAGCATTGGCGAGGGAAAATTCCCGGCGATCATTGAGAAGCCTTTCCTCGAACCTGTTTTCGAGGTACTTCTCATAACCTTCGGGGTCCAATAGAGGATCGGGCTTTTCAGCCTTTACCTCCGCAGCCGGCTTTTCGAGAGCCGCAAGGCGTCGCTGCAATTCCTGCTGTTGGCTTTGCCATTGGGACTTTTCAGTCTCGTAGGCTGTCAGCTTTTCAGCAAGCGCACGCTTTTCCTCGTTGATCTCCCTGACACGCCATGACGGCACTTGCGGCGCGTTGTCGTCCACTGCGGGCTTTTCAGCCTCAGTTTCCGCAACTGCTTCCGCCGGTTCGTCTGCTTTCGCAAACTTGCCATCCGCATCGCGTGGCTGTTCAACTTGAAGCGGTTCTTCCGTAACGACTTCCGTTTCCGTCTCGTCAGAAGTGGCTTGTTCGAACAGCGTTGCCTCGTCTAGTTCCTCATTCTCAACAGTCATGTGGTCCTCTCGCGTTTCGTGCGATCACGTTTGCCATTGTCGGCTGGCCGCCGTTGCAGTTATGTCGTTAACTGCGGACGATTCATTGCAACAGCAGAAAGGCCGCGTCCTCGTCGTCCTCGTCCCGCTGGCGCTGTAATAGAAGCTGATAATCCGCGTCGGCCTTGGCCCGCGAAATGATATTCTTGACGCTTTGGTAGGTCCGTTCCCGATCTACAAATTCCGATATCAGGGGTTCGAATTGAACTATTGGTTGAACCGCCGGCGCATTGATCTTTGGAATTTCCGCCGCGAGCGCGCGGAGCTGTTCGGCTAATTCCTCCAGTTCCTCTTCGCGCTTCTTCTTGCGGGCCTTGAGGGGCTTCCAAGCTGAGGAATGTCCGCTATGCGGCTTGGTAGCCCGGCCACTGGCGCCGATTGCATCAGCGCCCGTTGATCCAATTCCAGAAGCGCTTCCAACGCCCGCCGCTAGACCAACGGCTGCGACAATGGAGGCGCTGAAACCAGTTGCCGTGCCAGTTCCGACCGCGACACCGATAGAAGACCCGGCAGATGTTGCAGTAGCCGTTCCAATGCCGCTCGCCACACCGATACTTGCAGCGGTGCTTGCTCCGGTCGCGCTCGTAGTACCGACGCCGCTTGAAACGCCGATTGCGGTTGAAGTCGCCGCTCCCGTGCCAGACGCGATCCCCGTTCCACTTGAGACCCCCAAGGAGGCCGAAGTTGCAGCACCAATACCCGAGGCGGTCCCGACGCCAGATGCAGACCCGGTCGCAACCGCCGTGCTGGTCCCAATGCCCGAGGCCGAACCGAGGCCCGATGCTACGCCGATGCTGGCTCCGGTCGAAGCCCCTACCCCTGTGGCTGTCCCGACGCCGGAAGCCGCGCCTATACTTCCAACGGCAGATGCTATGCCCGTCGCGGTGCCAACGCCCGAGGCCGAACCAACCGAAGCGGCGGTTGACGCCCCTATTCCTGTCGCCGTTCCCGTGCCGCCCGCCGATCCAACGGATGCAGCCGTCGCGGCACCGATACCGGATGCGATACCCGTGCCATTTGCTGTTCCGACCGAACTTGCGGTGGATGCACCAATTCCAGTTGCAGTGCCGGTGCCCGATGCAGAGCCGACGCTTGCGGCAGTTGAGGCTCCGATACCCGATGCTGTCCCGGTCCCAGCGGACGAACCCACGGCCAGTGCAAGAGCATTTCCGACACCGGTTGCTGTTCCCACACCCGAGGCAGAACCGACGCTACCAGGAGATGAAGCTACGCCCGCGGCTGTTCCCGTTCCCGCGGCCGTACCGACTGCCATTGCGGTGCTGGCGCCAATTCCTGTCGCTGATCCTGTCCCGGCTGCTGCGCCAACAGCAGCAGCGGTACTTGCTCCGATTCCGGTAGCCGTCCCGGTCCCGCTGGCTGAGCCAACAGAGGCAGCGGTCGAACTGCCGACTGCAAGCGCCGTCCCCGTGCCCGATGCCGAACCTGTCGCGGGTATGAGCGCGTTGCCAACGCCGGTCGCCGTACCCGTGCCAGACGCGGAGCCAATACTTACTGCGGTGCTTTTGCCAACACCTGATGCCGAGCCGGTTCCTGATGCGGAAGCTGGAGAAGCCGCCGTAGAGGCACCGACTGCCGTTGCCGTTCCAGTGCCCGACGCCGCACCAACGCTACCCCCCGCACTCGGCGTATAGGTGATAACGATAAGACCGTCCGCCCCGAGGCCCGGCGTTTGCGTGCCCGACCCGCGTAGACCGCCAGTACCACCGCCACCGCCGCCAAAGGCCGCGCCGTTGCCGCCCGTGCTGCTTTCGCCAGTGCCGCTGCCCGTTACCTGTCCGCCACCACCGCCGCCAGCGCCGGGGCCGTGAGTAGCGTCAAACCCGCCGCCTGATGTATGCGCCGAGCCTGCACCCGCCGTACCGGACGAACCAGAGGCTACCGCGCTGGCGCCAGCACCGCCGCCGCCTGTGCCCGCCGTCCCGGCCGCGCCTGATGTAGCGCCACCTCCTGTACCGCCCGGACCATTACCGCCTGCACCGAATGCACCGGCAGAACCCGCGCCACCGGCAGAACCGCCATCAGCACCGCCGCCGCCCGCCCCTCCAGTGCTGGCGGGAACACCCCCTGCGCCGCCTGCACCGTTTGGCCCGGCGGCGCCTCCTCCTCCGCCGCCCCCTCTATTGCTCGTGGCATTTGCACCGCCGGGACCGCCAAGGAACGAGAGGGTTCCCGCGTATGTAATTGCGGGAGTGCCATTGTCGCCGTTCGTCCCCTGACTCGCGCCGCTTCCGCCGCTTCCGGCTTGGTTATTGCCTAATCCATCAACGCCGTTGCTCTGCCATTTTGTAGCCAGACCGTTGTTGCCCGTATCGACAACGAACGGGATGGATGACCCGACAGTGCCACTGCTATAAGTGAGCTTGCGGTAATTGCCGCCAGAACTTCCAGAAGCTCCTTTTGGATTTGCGCCTGTTGTTCCTGTTAAGCCGTCGGCACCCGCGCCAATGAGTTCGACCGTATGCCCGGCCGCCGTGAAATCCCCCGGAACAGTCCAAGGCGAAGTTGACGCGGTTGTCAGGAAAATTTGCGTCATTGAAGCGACGCGATGTGTTGTTTGACGGCTTCAATCACGTCGGGGACCTGGCCCCACGGCACCGGCTCTTGCAGTTCAAGATCAGGGACGATGAACAGCCGTTCGCCATGCCCGAGATGCTGTTGCATCCGCCAGCGTTCGGTTATGACTACGCGGAGGCCGCCGTTGCGGTCGATAATTCCGGCGACGGCGCTAGGCATTTGTCTTTCGCTTCCATCATGCGTGAGCGGATAACGTCAGGATCGGTCACGCCTTCGGCCTGCGCTTTAATCACGGCCTGCCGCATGGCTTCCGCGATTCTGTCGGCCAAATCTTTATTCGCAGGATCCACCGCGCCAACGCTGATACCTACTGCTGAGACAATCATAATTGAAGTGCCCCTTTTCCAAAGCGTATCGCGGAAAGTTCCGAAGGCTCAATCACCCGGGGAAGCGCATAGTTCAATGAAACATCGTTGCCATCGGCGCGGATTTTCCAGCCCTCGAATTTGCCGACGATATTCTTTCGAGTCGGAAGGTCAACGTCCGCCGCAAGCAGGCCGCCGTCGAACTCCGCTACCACGATTTCGGTTAGCTGTTCGCCGTCCTTGCTGACCAGGCAGATATTCATGACGCTATACCAGTGTAATTGTTGTCGCCGTTGTGAGCTGCGGCGTGATGCCGTTGCCGGTGACGATGTTGGGCGTGACCGTGCCAGACCAGAAGATCGCCGTCGCGCCGCCGCCGGTCGGACCGACCGAGAAGAAACTGGCCGTTCCCGTGCCGCCCGTTCCGGCGGGAAATGTGATCGCTGCAACCGGGCTCGTAGAGCCTGCGCTGGAGGCCGTCCAACCGCCCGTGGTGCGCGCCACACTGACGCGGGCGTAAGACGTATAGGTCACTTCCGAAGTTGACTGGTTGCCGCCAATGCCGGGATCTGCGGTATGCAATGCAACCGAGATATTGGTCAACGGTGAAGTTGCGGCGTTGTCGGCCACGTTCGCCCATGCCGTTGCATTGAAGATCAGCTTCAGAATGTTATTCTGAGTTGCGGTCGCGATGCCCATGATGATTTTATCCTATGATAGATGATTCCGGCCTACCCGCTTTGTCTCGAATGAGTTTGCGCGGGGCCTTGGCGATTTCCTTCATGTCTTCCATATGCTCGGCTATCAGCTCTAGCGCCTTGGCCGCAGTTTGCGCCATCGGGTCGGCTTTAGGCTTCTTCTTCTCGGCCTTCTCGCCCTTGAGCTGCACATCAACCGCGCCTTTTTGCTTGGCCATCTCGATATCCGAGCGAGCCTTGACATTGGCGAGGTTGATCTGATGGTCCGCCTTGCGCTGATCGATTTCCATATCGACGGCGGCCTGTTCACGCTTGAGGTGGAAATCGAATGCGGCCTGCTCTTGCTGCTGCTGCCGGTCGAATTGGGCCTTTTGCGCCTGCCGCTGTTGTTCGGCTACGAATTCAGCCTGCTTCTGCTGGGCATTCTGTTGTGCGGTTTGCTGGTCCAGTTGCGCCTTGGCCTGCAACGCCAGCACTTTAGGATCGGGCGGCGGCGGAGCGTTCTGCTTCTGCTGGATTTTGTCGAGCATTGGCTTTTTGACCGAGGACGGTAACGGCGACAGCTCGATGGCAATCTCGGGGAACTGCTGAAGGAACTGCGGCCCAAGACTTTGCAGCACCATCATGGCGTCGCCCTGAAGGTTTACCGCGTCCGGGCCCTCGTCAATGATGATATCGACATCAAGCGAGCCAATGGCGTTCACGATGGCAGGATGGCCGTACTGATCGATTTCCATCTTGTTGATCTGGAAAAATTGGGCGATGTTCTGATCGTCGGTCACCCTGATCCAGCGCTCGCCGGTCCAATAGCGTTGGATGATATTCCAGATATCGCGATAAACCCGGATTTTCCAGTTCTTGTAAGCTGACAGATACGGCCCAAGCTCGGCTATGCCCGCTTGTTGCAATAATTGAATTGCGCGGCCGCTGGAATCCTCTAGCCCCTGACCAATGAGAGCGGGGTTGGGCCCGAAATTCTCGATTTCGTTCTTGGCCTCCTGAAGCATCTCCAGTTGGCCCTTGAAATCCTGAATAGTCGTCTGATCCGGCTCGACCGCCAACCCCGGATTTTTCTCAACCCAGCCGTCCGGCTTGGCCCATTCTCTGCGGGCAACCTCGATATCGTCAACCGCGCCCTTGTCCGATATGACACGGCGGCTGTTGAGCAGATGCAGAGCCTTGGAACGTCGGTGATTAACCTCGTCCTGGGGAGATTTCAGGTTGCGTACGAACCCATAACGATCGCCGTCATGATCGACACTGGCCGAATACATCCGATAGCGTGGGAATGTCTTACCCTTCTCGTCAACAAACGGGGATACTCCCTGCATCAGAACGGTATTGCCGACGTACAAACACCAACGCCACTTGCCGCCCTTGATGTACCAGTGGTCTATAAGCCTGAGTTTTTTCTCGTTGGTGTTTACCCAGTTCTTTTCCCGGTCGGTTTCGGCCGCCGTGATAAGATCGGTGCCGCTCTCCAGGAGGTCATCGATTTCAGCGGCCTTGTCTGGGGCTATTTCCTTGGCCTGCTCGGCATCAACCCATTTGGCTATGCCGAGATATCGTGCGTCGGTGAATCCTTCGTCGTAGGAACGGGGATCATAAAAGAAGCCGTCCCCGTAAGCGATATGCATTTCAAGACTTGGATCGCCATCATCGCCTGGGACGAGATCATATTCAATCCCAGCAATTCCATCAATGCCGCCTGCGCGCGCAATCCGGGAGGACTTAGATTTCCAATCGTTGTTATCGAGGACGAACCTAAGAGTAGCCGTGGCAAGCTCTGCGCCTTCGTCATGCTTGGGTGTCCTCGCATAAGCCTTCGGGTCCTGTCTGAGACGTTCAACCAATCCCACCACCGCATCAATTTTGCGGACGATCCGATTCGAGGTGACGACAGGCTGTTTGCGCCTGCGAAGCGCCTGGATTTCCCGCTCAGTCCATTGATCCCCGTGGTAGTAATGGCGGGCCTCCACCATCTCGCGGGCTTCTGCATCTTTGGCCGCGGCATAATCGGTGAATTGCCTGCGAAGCCGGTTTACGTCGTAATAGTCGTCGTCTTTCCCCTGGTCGATCTTGGTGAGCTGTTGACTTGGTTGAACAGCGGGAAGCGTTTGCATCAGTTCTCACGATATGGATTGAAATCCCACATCCACCAAGGCTGAGACAAATCGACTGAGGCAGGCCAAGGCAATCGGAACATGCCCCAATGTGAAATGCTTATCATCGCGGCTTACCGGGCCTGCCGTTGTACCAGCCGTAATCGCGCGGGCTCGGCGGTAAATAGGGTTGCGGATCGACTGTCATCAGAAGGATTTCCATTCGTCTGTCGAGCCTGAGGCGGCCGATTTATAGCCGGATATGTTCTTCACAACTTCGGGCTTGGGCGGATGCTGGCCGGATGTCATCTTGTCGAGCAGTTGTCCAACGAGGCCGAGGGCATCGACCTGATCGTCATGCTTTCCCGCTGGAAAACTAAGCAATTCAGATCGAAGCTCGGGATACCACGGGGCATGTACTGGAACGTACAGCCCTTCAAGCGCCATTCGCCCCCGAATAGACTGTGCTCTAATTGCCTTATCGCCCCTTGTCGGGAATTGATCTCGGAACACATAGGCGCCTCTCTCACGTTGCCGGCGATCCAGAAACGGCCCGATGCCCGATCTGATCTGGCCTTGTTCTTCCGCCCAGCCCATCGGCTTCCACTGTTTTACGAGGTCGCAGAAGGCTTCAATCCATTCGTCGGAACTGGCTTGTTTTCGCCAGAGGTCCAACAGATACATTCGGCCTTCAGGGTCGAGGCCAACGACGGCGTGAACCGTGTAGTCTCCACCGTCAGCGGTGACAGCGTAATCCGATCCGCCATAGACCCGCAGCGTATTGAGTGACGGGGCTTTTTCATAAGGCTTGAGCCAATCTACCTTGAAGTAATCGCCTTCTTCCGGCGCGGGGCGCTGCTGGTACAGTGCCGACCAAAACCGCGCCTGGCTGTTCTTTCGGATTCGTTCGAGTGCTTCCAACGGGTACGCATCGGGCCAGAGAGCTTCGCCTGATGCGTTGATCGCGGGCAGTTCGACAACTTCCCACTTGTCGCCGCCGGCAGCCTGCTGGGCTAACAACCGCCCGCAAAGGTCATCCTCATGCATCCGGTGATTGATGACGACAATCGAACCGCCCGGCATCAGACGATTGTAAGCCGTGCCGGTGTACCAATCCCAGACGTTCTTGCGGGTCAGTTCGCTCATGGCATCCTGCATTGATGAATAGGGATCATCGATCAGGATGCAGTCACCGCCACGGCCTAGAACGGACCCGCCAATACCGACCGCGTAATAAATCCCGCCATCGCTAGTATGCCATTTGCCTTTGGCTTGGCTATCTTCAGCTAACCGCGTATCGAATACAGCACGATATTCCGGGCTATCGATGGTGTTCTTGACGACACGGCCGAAGTCGGATGCCAGCTCCGCCGTTGCCGAGACCGAGAGGAATTGCTTATGCGATTGCCTCCCCAGAAACCAGGCGGGCAATCTGATCGAAGCCAATTCCGATTTGCCATGCCGAGGCGGCACTAGCAGCATCAGCCGGTCGATTTCTCCGCGCTCGACCCGCTCAAGCTGGTTTGCAATGATGCGATGGTGCCGCGCGGTTCGGTATCGCGGAAATGTGTATTCAGTGAACGCTATCAGGTTCTCTTGGGCGTCCAATCGCCTCAACAGTTCCCGAGCTGCCATTTCTGGCGTCAACGAGGAAGGCGACCAGTTCGGCTCGCGTCCAATCTGTCGAATCGCGCTTGTCATCGATGGTTACCGTTGCATCTGGCTTGCCCCAGCCGCGATCTAGCAATGAATTGGCCGCCATGACGCGTGAAGCTGGCGGTGCATCTGGCTGGCGCATAATATGGACAAGAGTTTCAACGGCTTGCGTTGTATATTTCCGCGCCAAAGATTTGATTTCAAGCGGTGCTTTAGCCATTTAGCCTCTAAGTGTTATGGTTTTTTGGCTGGAAGTTTGTTTCGTGCTTTTGATGTCAGTCGGCTCACGCGGGCTCCTTTGGCTTGATCGCGTTCCAGTCGATAGGATCTTCCAGCATTTCAGCCCATGCGAAGAACGGGGTCCAATAGGCGGTTAGCATTGCTTCGCAGGCTTGCGGGCGTCGCGCACGGGATTTGGACGCGGCTTGAATTGGATTACTTGGGCCGACATGCCAGCCTCCTAAATGCAAAAACCCGTCGCGGATTTCTCCGAACGGGCCGTGGCTCTTGCGAACGTACCAACAAAATGTGATTTGCCGCCCCTTGTCAACTGATCCCCCAAAGCCGGGCCAGCCGATAGCCGGCGTCCCTCAATATCTGCGATGCCGCCATGCGAGCCCGGTGCGGGCTGTCGTAGCCGATGGAATGGCCGGCGACGTGCAGGGGCCATTCCGCACAGACAACGTTGTCCACCACGATACCTGGGCGATGACCGATCAGTTCCCTTGCTTCCCGGTATTGCTGCCTGTGAAATGCCTGGCGTTCTGATTTCGCCATGCCACTCATATTCGAGGGGTCGCAGGCAAAAACCCGATTCAAATCAACGCTTCCCATCGAGGATAACAGTCCCCCGTGATACCAATGATGTTTGTATCGCTGCAGTGCGGTGAACTCGATTGGATCGATGGCATGGCGCTTGAACATGCGGCCCAAGGGGCTATCGGAGAAGATGTAGGTCCGCCCTACCCGATCGTCGCCGCCAAGATCAAACGCCCCATCGGCTTTCCAGATACGCTCAGCAGTCGGGCCTCGAGCATCGGTTCGGGCCGCTTCCGCTTTCTTGTCGAAGTCGATTTCACGGTGGGGTTTCATGCTCAGGCTCGCTGTTTGGAAAGAATGGCCTCTAGCTCGGGGGTCGCGGTTATTTTCCCCTTGGTGGCCCCTTCTTCTTTCTTACTTTGTGAGTGTGAGTGGTTGACGATTGCTGTAGCGTTGCTGGGCATTTGGTAAGCAATTGCTTGGCGAGGGACGTGTTTGGATAGCGAGGCATTTTCCAGCTTTATTCGAGAAAGTGCCGAACCAATTCCTCCCTTTTGCCCAGCAATCGCTCTGGCATTGGAAACCTTGGTCATTCGCTGTAGCTCGGCATCGATCCGCTTATGTCGCCATCCATCGTAGAAAAAATCCTGCAAGGTCTCCCGGTATTCAGTCCAAACCTTCAGTGGTAGCTTGGTGATCTTCGACAGCTGTTTATCGTCGTCTGGAAGCTCGCCCTTGCGCCAGTAGTGCATCATCAGGAGAAGGTAGGCCCCATGCTGCGTCGTGGTCAGGTGCCCCGTATCGCCAAGGTAATCGCCGACATAAAGGGGCATCCAGGGGCGGTTCATTTCGGCTCGCCCTTCGCAAGCCAATCAGCTTCAACCTCTTTCCAAAGAGCCTTGTATTGTTTCTCAGCTTCCCGGCGGATTTGCAGATCAACGTCGTTTTGACGGAGCCAACCGAGCTGCTCTAACTTCGCCTTTTGTCCCGGATCTGCGCTAGCGAGTATAGCAGCCCTTCGGTTCATGCCAGCTGTTAATTCGTGGGAGGCTTTCCAGCGCCAATCTGTATCGTCCTTGTTGCTCTTGCCCTTGTTGCAGCTTTGGCAAAGCACCTGCATATTGGATTCGACAAGGGCAAGCTCGGGGTGAAGCGAGCGCGGCTTGATATGATCGACCTGAATTGGATTATCGGCGGTCGCCCGACAACCACATAATTTGCAGCTACCCGCAGCCTTTTGCAGGACGCGGTAACGTAGGTCCAGCCATTCGCGGCTTTCGTAAAAATCGATCACGCCAGCATCCCCAATGCATGAATGTAAGCCTCCATGACGGAAGCCTGCTCGACACGAGCAGACGGGTCCATGCGGCGGAGGGCAATCACCTTGCGAAGCACCTTCACGTCATAACCGTGCGACTTCGCTTCCTGATAAATCTCGCCCTTGTCGTTCTGAAGGTCTTTAATCTCGCCCTCAACATGCTCAATGCGCTCAACAATCGCTTTAAGCTGGCTGTTGTCGCCCACTTTCGGCTCGGTCATTTGCTTCCCCCGGATTGCTGATTCTCAATCATCCGGCGCTCGATGCGCTTGATGATCTCCATAGCTTCATTCATCTCGTGCGAGGAATTGATCGAAATGCCCATTCCAGAAAAATAGGCGGTGCCCGACTTTATCTCACGAACGATGGTTGAAATTTCCGCGCGCTTGCTATCGGAAATACTCACACGGTCTCCCGCTCGCCAGCGGTTTCGGGAACGCGGTTTTGACGGCTGACTAGCCAGTTACTCAAAGTTGCGTTCAACGCGGTGCTATTAGTGCTGGCAGGGCGAGGCTTGACCATTTCGCAGTCGCACAGCCATTCCATAGTCACCGAAAATTCGTCCATGTACATTCGGCAGTTTGGCTTGGCGATGATCCAGCCCAAGCGCAGCCAGTCGAGCTTGTCGGGGTGACGAACATAATGAAAGGTTCTCATTCCGCCGCCTCTGCGAACTTGTCGGTCTGATTGCCCCATACGTCCCAGCCGCTGCGCGGGGATCTGGCGAACAATTCCAGATAGGGACCGGCGACGAGTCTTTCGATGCGCCCGTGAACGCAGTCGGGCTTGCGGCTGTGCTCGCGACGCGGCTCGACGATGGCTTGTTTGATTCCCGCGTCGGAGCGCTTCGGCTTACCGCGTGTCGCCAGCAGGCAAACCTCGGAGTTGGAGCGCGTCCAATATCCCAACGTCATGTGTGGATCGATGTCGTCCCGAAACATCTCTATTTGGCGGGCGTGGCCCTTCACCCAGCAAAACCCGCAAGTTTTGTATTCAAACCCCCATGCCGCGATAGTTCTCAGCGACCATTCCAGCACAGGCCAGCACGTCCAGAGAAACAGCACACAATCATCTGCAGCCAAGGTGCCGACTGGGAGCGCGTTCAATTCAGGCTCACGCATAACCTCGTAATGTGGTTTCGTGGCGCGTGATGGCACGCCTGCAGGCGTCTTGTTCGACCGACCACCCCACCACAGATTGAAACCCCACGGCGGATCAGCGAGGATCGCCCCGTAATGCCCGCGCGGGAGATCGGCGAACGGATCAATCATACAGCTAGTTTCCGATCCAGCCGGTTTTCAACTTGAAGCTGTTTGGTCAATAACCGCCGCAATTCGAAGTACAATTTCGCCGCGAGTTCTGATCTCGGCTTCGCAGCGCGCAGTTGACGGCGCTTTTGATGGATTTGGTGAGCGATAGAATTGCGTTTCACGGCAGGATTTCCATCGCGGCGGTATTGACCATGGCTTGTGTCAGCATCGCGCGAAGCTGGTTTTTGGTGAACTCGCCAATCATTGGCTTGCGCTTTTTGGAGGTCACGAATGCGCCTGTTATTACGGACATGACGGGCATGATGGCGGGTTTGAAATTCGGGCGAGGAACGCGAAGTCGTGGCTTGCTTTCTCGCGTGGGATAGACAGTCTTGGGTCGGGCAGGATAGCGCTTTCGCGGCCTAAGCTTTGCTTCCCCAAATGTGATGACCGTCCCGTAATAATAGCCGTTTCGGCATTCTCTCGGGTTCAGCTTAAGCCGGTGAACCTTCCCGAGTACGGCATTGCGGGTTGTTTGCATTTCGCCGGCTATGATCGCTGCTGACGCGCCCGTGGCCCAAAGCGATTTCAGTTCGTCAATGCGTTCTGAGGTCCACCATGTAAGAACGGACGCCGCAGGGGAGTGGGCGGCGGTTGCGGCGTCCGTATCCGCAGCGGAGGGTTCGACCACTGCGGAATTGAAATCGTTGCAAATTGCATCCATGCTAGTTAGCCTTTATTTCCGGGGCTATCTTTACCGCGAAGGAGGCGAGCCACATGGACAAGCGCAGCAACATCCGCGCTATGAAAATCCGCGTCCGTGGCATCGAGGCCTCCCGCGATTGTTTCAAATTGAGATGCAAGGGCGGACGCCTCTTTACGTGCCTCGATAAGTTCAGCGGCTCTGCGAATATCGCGCGCCGCCCAGTGCTCGGGATCGTCAATCTCGCCATAAAACAATGCCTTCACGGTGCGAAACGTAACGGTCGGAACTCTGCGGGGGACGCGGGCCAACCAGCTTTCGCGGGTATCTCCCCACTCTCTCACTCCAGCCACAACTGAGATTGCTTTACGCACAACACCTACTCCGGAAGCCTTTTCCATTTTTCGGAATCCTCATGCTGTTGACTGACGGCATGAAGACCAACGACAACGAACCAACGACCTTCTTCCCGCTAGCGGCGGCAACCGCGCGGGTGTTACGTCTTTACGAAAAGCAGAATGAACAGCCCGCCTGCGATGGCGAGCGAAGTCACCGAAACAAACAGCACGAAAGCTATGTCAATCAGCGCTTGCGCGACTATGCCGCGTTCGAGCGGAGGATCACGGGGAGGAATTAGGATACTGTTCGACGGCGCATATTTGCCGATCGATAGCGCGCGATGATCGGCTGCCCCGGTCGATTGTCGCGCGCTTTTCATGCTGCGGCTTCCGGTTCGGAGACTTGCGGCGGCACATCTTCCGGCCGCGCCCACATATCCGGACGAATTGAGGAAGCTGGAACTAGACCGCCTGTGAAGCGGTGAATTGCCAAGGCCATGCGAGGGCTTGCACGCCCTGCCCGCCTTGCTTTGTTGACTGCCACTTGGGAAAAGCCGATTTCAGCCCCGAGTTTCGCCTCGGAACCGCCTGCCAGATCGATAGCCTGTTCAATTGGTGACTTCTCCATAACCGCAAAATAACGCAGGTTATGAGAAAGTCAAGAACCAATGTTATCAGGACAACCAATAACCGACGTTATATACTACCGGGCCATGGAACCCGGGATTTTAATTAAAACAGAACGAGTTAGGCGCGACTGGACGCAAGCCGAGCTGGGCCGTCGTGTGGGCATTTCCCAAGTCGCTATCAAAAAAATTGAGGCGGGGGCCACCCGAAAATCAAAATATTTCCCCAAAATCGGGCAAGTGCTCGAAATTCCCCTTTCCAAGCTTGATCCCTCACTTTCACAGCACAGTGACGGGAACATTAACCAACCTGAGAAGATTAACCCGCCTGTCCGCAACCCGACATTGAATATTATTCCGGGCGCGGACCTTATGGGGGAAGCGGACCTGCCCGTTTATTCCATCGTGCAGGGCGGCAAAGGTGCCCTTGTCTTGGAAAACGAGCCCTTCACCTTTACCAGTCGCCCAAAACGCCTGATCGGCATCAGGGACGGCTATGGCGTCCGGGTCAAAGGCGATTCGATGGCGCGTGAGTATAATGAAAACGATATTGCATATGTGGATCCCCGCCTGCACGCCAGAAAAGGCGACCCGTGCGTTTTCCAGGGGATTCGGGAGGATGGCACGGTCGAAGCCATTTTAAAGTACCTGGAGCGCTCCCCGGACGCTTCAGCCACGCTCTATCACGTCAGCCAGACCAACCCTCCAAAGAAATTCACTATCAAGAAAGCCGACTGGCAGAAGTGCCATGTCGCGGTCGGTAAGGAATCGGGCCGGTGAAAAAGTGGCTTCTGATAGCTGCTTTTAGCGGGCTGACCTCTTCGGCCCTTTCCCAAGATTCAATAACCGCCCAACGGGATCGGCTGATAGAAAGCTTCCGATCGTGCGTTATTGCAGCGGCATTGGATGGAATCGGAGCAAATAGCCTGCGAATGAACGCCGAAAATGCTTTTTTGGCCTGCTCGACCGAAGAACAGGCAATGCGATCATGGTTTCAGCTTGGCAATGTTTCGCCGGCCGTTACTCAATCGATCATCGTCCGAATCAAGCTCGATTTGAAGAAAACCCTGACGCTTAGCCAATAAAAATCGCGAATTATTGCGCCGCACAATCTTTTTGTCTGGAATTATAACTTTTCTTATTGACGGTTATAATAACCTAGGTTATGCTCCTTTCCATCAGATCGGCAATCGCCAACGGGAGAGGGCAGGAAAATGACCGCTAAGCAAACCTTTCACTACCTCAATCCTTGGTCGGCAGACCCGATCGGCAAGCCAGAATTTTTCAGCACTCAGGTTAAGCCGGTTCAGTATCGCGGCTTTCAGATTTTTCATCGCCATGCCGGCGTTTACGAACTCGTCAAGGACGGCGTTTGTCTTACGCAGCGCGGAGGCGGGGGCGCCATGAAGTCACTTGCTGACGCGTTGCTCGGCGACAAGAGCGATCATCCGTCATGGATGGTCAAGCGTTCTCGGGACATCGGAATAGCACATGGCGTGAAGTTCGCCCAACAGAGGGCCGCCTGATGTCAGAAGATTTCCACCGCAGCCGCTTCCTTCAATCCCGTCCCGTCAATGAAGATCAGGAACGGCTCGAGCGCGCGGAAGCAACCGCCAGCAGATGGTTCAACGATCTCACGAAACCCCAGCTCGCCCGGTATAATCAGCGCATGGCCGATGCTGCGCCCTACCGCAATTCCCCGCGCTGGGAACGCGAACGCCTGTTTGCCCAGCGGGAATATCACGAAACCACGTTCGAAGCCCGCCGCGTCTATGAACTGGCAATGCAGGATTTGGCGACGTTGGGCGAGATCAGCGAAGCCACCAACTACGCCTATGACGAAGTCGCCGTAGCCCAGATGATGCAGGAGTTCGCAGCATGAGTCCGCATATGAGAACTGTCACAGCAGCGCGAAAAGCCCGCATCATAGCCTCCTATCGTCGCGGCCTGACACTACGTCAATGCGCCGGTCAGATCGGAGTTTCGATGCAGTATGTACATCAGATCATTTCAAAGTATGCGCCAGAATTGATGCGGGCCGCACATGACAGGCGAAGCCGGAGAATATCCACATGACCCTCGCCGATTGGGATATCAAGGTAAAACCCCGCCTGCATTTCATCGAAGCCGGTGCTGAGATGGCCGCCCGTCACGCAAAGGCGCTTCCATGCAAGCTCGCCTTTACCACGCACGCGCAAGACGAACTGGCGCAAGCCCGCAAGGTTTTGGAAGCCGCGCTAGCCAACATCATCGCGGCGGAAGCTACCTATGAGGCAAAGCCGGTGGAGAGCGACCGTGCAGCCTAAACCTGCCAAACACATTTGTGCAAATGCCTTCAATGGCGAAGGTGCAAACGGTGGCTGCTTTTTTGAGATTGAAGCTACCGAGCGGAATAATATCGCGAGCCTTCGCGCGGGCTGGTCCTGCGTCATCGTACATGATGGCGAAATCCCGGTAACTTGGCTGTCTGAAATAATCGCGATTGCCACGGGACATGAAGGCGGCATTGCGGGCTTTCTCAAGCAACACAATTACGGCGGCGGCTATGCCCTGGTTTGCGATCCCCCGGGAAATCTCAATCATGCAGCCTGAACAGAACATCCGCCTGCAGATCGAAAACATCAAGCTCGTTCACCCCGAGATTGTCGAGGACAACGAAGCGTGGCTGGCAACGCTGGAAAGCGAAACCGACTTCAACGAGATTTTGACAACGATTGTCCGACGCATTGAAGACACGAAGGCCCTTGTCATCGGGACCAAAGATCGTTTCGAGGAACTGAAATCCCGCAAGGACAGATTTGAGCATCGCATCGAAACGTTGCGCGAACTCGCCTTCAAGATCATGCAGGCTGCCGATTTGCCCAAGATCGAGCTTCCCGAGGCCACGCTATCGCTTCGCGCCGGGACGCAACAGTTGGTTGGCGACGCCGACCCGGCACAGTTACCGGATTCGCTCTGCAAGATTTCCCGTGATGTTGATCGGACCAAGGTCAAGGAAGCACTTAAGGGCGGCGCAGCAGTCCCTGGATATTCATTGAGCAATTCTGCGCCTTCGTTGTCGATACGGATTAAGTGATGAAACATTTTCCGCAGAGCTATGCTCCGATAGCCCGCATCATGGCCGGATCAATTCCAGAGCCAAATAGCGGCTGTTGGCTTTGGCTCGGAAGCACGAACGCGAAGGGGTACGCACACCTCAAATATAATAATCGGCAGCAGCGCGCGAACCGATTTTCGTGGACCGCATACAACGGCGAGATACCTCCCGGCCTTCACGTTCTGCACCGCTGCGACAACCGTCTTTGCGTCAACCCCGATCATCTATTCCTTGGCACCAACCAAGACAACGTAGATGACCGCGTTAACAAGGGGCGATCAGGCAAATTCAACGAACTGAAAACTCACTGCAAGCGAGGCCATGAGTACACAGAGGAGAACACATACCGCCAGAAAAACACAAACCAGCGCGCCTGCTTAATCTGCAAGCGCGCGCTCACTGAAAAACACAATCTCAAAGTTAGACAACTCAAACGACAGGAAAAATATCATGAAAATTTCTGAAGAGTTTCCGAGCCGGTATTTAAAAGCCGCCGACCTGCAAGGCCGTGACGTAAAAGTTATCATGCAGCATGTCGAGAAAGAAAAGCTTGGCGATGACATGAAGTTGGCCCTGTATTTCAAGGGCAAAGAAAAGGCAATGATTCTCAATAAGACAAACTCGAACACCATCAGCGATGCCTACGGCGACGATACCGAAGACTGGTTTGATCAACCGCTGATCCTGTTTTCGGTGATGGTTGATTTCCAAGGCAAGGTCGGCCCCGCCATCCGTGTTCGCGTTCCGACTGCCCGCGACCGTGCGCCGGTCAGACGCGAAGACCCGATCACAAGCGGCCCAAACCCGCAGCGCGTTATCGGTGGCGTGTCGGACAATCTCGCAAAGCAACTTGACGACGAAATTCCTTTCTAAGGACCGATCATGACGCCCGCCGAACTCGCCAGAGACAACGCCATATCCTTCGAAGCGAAAAAGGATTCGCTCCGTCAAATGCAGAATGGCGACTGGCGCGTATCCTTCACGGTTCAAGGCGTCGATATGGACGAGCGCATTACACGCGCCGCAATGGGTACAAGGTTCATTGCCGTGCTGGTCGAGATCAACGATCAAGAGTTGCCGATCACTCGAGCTGAAAAGGAGAAACCGAAACCATTTGCCTCAACATCCCCCACGCTCCAGCCGGATAAGGACAAGCCGGCTGGAGCGAAGCGGGACTGGAAAGATTTACAACCCGCACAACAAGCCGGGATCAGATGCGCGGAGCCGACGTTCCGCGCGTTCCTCCGAGAGGAATGCAAATACGATCCGGTCGACGAAAATGAAGCCGCAGAGGCCGTCAGAGATATGTGCAGCGTAAATTCACGCGCGGAGCTGAACACGGTTCATGCCTCGCGAATGCTTTGGTTCAACATTGACACGCAATATCAGGCGTGGCTGGCAAAGGAGCGCGTCGGAGCATGAGCCGCGAATTGCCCGAATGGATCGGAGCCGACGATGACCAAAACATTCCTGCACGGGTTAAGGTCCGTGTGTTTGATCTGGCCGATGGACGTTGCGCGGCCTGCGGCCTTGCGATTGTTGGAAAACTGCGACCGGCCTATGACCATATCGTTGCGCTCATTAACGGCGGCGCACATCGAGAAAATAACCTGCAACTGCTATGCGTGCCATGTCATGCAGTTAAGACGCGAACAGATGTAGCCGAGAAATCCACCATCGCCCGCAAGCGCGCGAAGCACCTGGGCATCACGGGACCGAAACGCAAAATTCAGAGCGCGGGATTCAAGCGCGCGGCTCCGCAACGAACAGCATCAAGGCCATTGGAGAGACGGACGTGAAGTTAACAAAAGAGCGTGCAAAGAAGCCGATCTTGGATGATGCCAGCGGTAACGCGGCCACCGGCTACGATTCGGATAAGCGCGAAGCCACGTTCACTCTGAGCTGTCACGGGCCTTGGGTGCAAGGAAAGGGCCACGAGTGCTCTTACACAATACATCTAACGAGGGGCGAAATGCTTCATACCGTCGCGGAATGGATGAACGCATTCCGAAGCCAAGAAGCTGAGAAGGAACGTCGCGCCCTCGCATCCCTGAAAGCCACGGCATGACAATCGACGATTGGAAATATAAGCGAACGCGCCAGCAACATTTCACTGAAAGCGAGATTGCGTTGATCCGGACGGCTTACAAGCGTGGCCGCAAGCCCAAGGCCGTAGCCCGCGAACTTGAATGCTCAACGAGGGTTATCCAGACGCACTACGCCAATCTGTTGATGGGGATTGGAACACCTGTGCGAGCCCGGCCAAAGGCTAACAAGGCGTCGCGTTTTTATCGCTCCAATTTCGATCTTAAACACTGAAAGCCCCCGCATAGGAGAACGAGAATGCTCTACAACGAATCCACTGGAAAGCGACCAGTCCAGGCTGATGTATTTTCTCTCGATAGCCTCATTGCGTGGCTGGAGACGATGCCGGCGGATCGCGTTTATTGCTATGACGATAGCGGCAAGTGCCTTCACGCTCAATACTTCGCCGCGCTCGGTAGCCCCGCAGAGCATCTTGGCAACGTGACCGTGATATTCAGCGGCAATCCCGAGACTTTTTACATCCCGGAAGCCTTCCGTGAGATCGCCATCACATCGCCGTGGACCTTCGGCGCCGCTTTGGCCCGCGCCCGTAAAGCAGCACAAGCATCATGACTGGAGAGTGAGATGGACGCGAAGCTTAAAGCAGATTGGGTGAAAGCGCTCCGCTCTGGGAAATATCAGCAGGGCCGCTATAAACTGAAAGATGGAAATGCCTTTTGCTGCCTCGGTGTAGGCTTCAAGATTTGCACCGGGAAGAATCCGCGCGCGTCCGATCCGAGTTGGCCTGCTGCACAGGCGCTGGGGCTCAGTGACATAACATTTCAGAAGCTAATTGATATGAACGATCTTCAATTGAAGACCTTCGATGAAATCGCCGACTACATCGCGCAAAACCTGTGAGCCATCGCATCATGACCCCCACACATACAGAACTAGCGGAACTACGGCCTCCCGACGCGACGCACATGCGTAGACCCGAATATCTCGCAGCGTGGCTGTTTGACCGGCAATCAACGATGCCCGTTTGGCTGATCGCAAAATATCAATCGCGGCCATTGCCCAATGAAAAGATCGGTCACTACGCGACGGCAGTTGACGGCGAATTCTGGCGTTGGCTTGATCCTGCGAAATTCGAGGAACTATACACGCCGGTTGCCCGCACCGAGGCTGGGAGGGAGGGGCTGGACGAGTCGCCGTCCGTCGAAGATTTACTGCTAGAGGCCGCGCGGTTTGCAGAGCGGGAGCTTGGCAAAAAGAATTGGGCAAGGTCGGCGCGCGATGCCATCCATCGCCGCTTCGTCAGTGCCCGCTCCCCATCGGGGGCGGACGATCCTGCCGATGTTTGGGATGATTACTGCGAGGAAACGCCGGTGGGTTCGCGGTCCCCACAAGGCGCGCTCGCATTCGGTTTTCATGCTGCGTTCGCCGCTGGCCCGCAAGGGCAAGAGCCGGGAGCAGATGAACTTCTCGACATCGAAGAAGGCTTTGACGCTGGCGAGTGGAATAACTTACCCGCCGATGCACCAGCCGGAGCGCTGCGGGAGGCTGATATCGGGCTGACGAAAGCGATGGAGATCATCGGCCATATGCGTCAATCCAAGGCTTATGCGTTCGAGGACAAATATTCGGGACAACGAGGGCGCGACCGGGCCGATGCTCTCTATGACGCTTACGTTGCGATCCGCGCCGCCCTCTCGGCAAGGCAGGGATAGGCGATGGCCATGACATTCGATGTTGATAATTTCGGTTGGGTCAGAGCGCGCTTGCCAAATGGCGGCTCTCTAAAATCGCAGAATGTTGAAGCGCTCTTACTGTTCGAAATCTTGCGTTATCTGGAAACTCAGAATGATGTCGCCGCTCACACCACACCCCAACCATCACCCGCCCCGGCAGAGAGGGAATAGACGATGAGCCTTTATAATTTGCTGTTCGGTACTAATCCGTTCTCTGGCGTCTTGCTTCAAATGCTAGGCGTGAGCCGTGGTGACGTTCCGCGTTACCGCGATTGCTTCCTGAGCGAGGATGGGACCGAGATCATCATCCACACCCGCACAGGTGGCGGCAATCGTGACGACTATCAGGCCGACAATGAACGCCTTGCTCTCGTTGACGGCTACAAGTTCGATGCCGATGACGATTTCGACTGTACCTATGCCGATTTTCATTATGAGGTGCCAGAAGCCTTCAAGGGACAAGTCGCGCTTCTGAAAGACCTTGGGGCCGTCACCAATCCTGCCGAGCGCTGGCAAGAAGTCCTTGACGGGCTGCGCAGCGGCGACACGTCGAAACCACAGGTGCAACGCGCGCTCTCAGTTGGCGAGCAAATCATGGGCCAAATCCAAAAAGCGCTCGCCGCCCCGGCAGAGAGGAGCGAGTAGCGTGAGCGAACGTGCATACGAGCGATGCAAAAAATGTGGCGATTGGGGCTGGTTTCCGAGCCATCGATGCGCGCCGATTTGGGAAGCGCGTCTTTATGAGACGAGGTGGCAGGAAGATTGGCACGAGGTTAACGCCGACAGCGCGGAAACAGCCGCCAGAAAGTTTGCCGAACAATACGACCAGGGCGGCGACTACGACATAATCAAACGCGGCAGCGCGGAAATCGAAGTTCGGAAACAGGGCGACAATGCCGTAACGCTGATGGATGTTTCGGCGGAATCTGTTCCGCAATACTACGCCCATCCGCGCCGCGCCCAACCCTCCCCCAATCCAGCGAAGGAGTAGAGACGTGAAACTAATTCCTTATGCTGGGTTCGATCCGAGCGAAGGGCAACGTGGCCGCATCACTATCGATGCCGAACTGGCGCAAGATATGCGAAACGAAGGTTGGACGTGGAGCGAAGTCGCGCAGCGCTTGAGCCGCGCAAAGGCGAGGTCCGTACCGTTCACTCCAAACGCCGTCTATGCGGCCGTCAAGAGGCTCGCGCCATGACCAACAACCAGGCAGATGCGATGCGGGAAGTGCTTGAAACGGCGTTTCGTCGGTTGGGTGGAATCCCGGCAATCGCGAGAAGCGAAGGCGGCGCGCAAAAGATAATCGAAATTTGCGTCAAAGAATTCGTCGCCCTCGCAGCAAAGACGGATCGGGATGGGGTGATCGAGGAATGCATCCGCACACCCGTCAAGCTGTTAGGCGGTTTTGGTGGAAAGTCAGACGATTTTCTTCGCGGCTTTGATGCTGGCACGCGCGCATTTACTGACGCCCTCCGCGCCCTCAAATCCGCGCCCGTGAAACAGGAAGGGAAGTAGGATGAGCCCGCAACGCAAGTCAATCCCGGTTGAGCTACTTGCCGCCGTGCGTGACGGTGACATGAAACAGGCTGATGCAGCCCATATCGCCAGAGTCACAAAACAGACGTTCAACAATCGTCTGGCGACGTTCCGCGCGGAACAAGCGAGGCAGCGCTCACGTCGCGCGCTAACCGCCTGCGCAAGCTGGCTGGCCCACTGTCTGTCAATCGGATGGAAGAGGACCGAACTCGATGACCTGGAACAAATTTGGTGGCGTTGGCATGACGAGAACGGAAACCGGCTTTTGTCGAGGCGAGTATGATGACCACTCCCAGGCGGTGAAGCTGAGCGAGGCGAGTCTCCGCATTTTGCGTGAAGCGAACAAGGGACCCGGCGTTGACGCGTATATGCAACGTCGCCGGCCTGTTGAGCGGGTCGCCGCCCTTGGGCTTTTGAGAAAAACCGGATTGATGAGCTATGTCATCACGGACGCCGGTCGCACCGCACTCCGCTCACGGGAGGGGGAGTAAGTGATCGAAATTGCAGAACTTCTCGGCGTTGTTGCCATCATGCTCTTACTAAGATGGATGGACCGCGTTGACGCTCGCCTCTCTG
>Ga0070683_100000151_pt1 | contig 44735 bp, 50 predicted proteins | sample KBSC713LmetaG_FD_64662 | JGI IMG/M metagenome (GOLD analysis project Ga0070683, IMG submission 64662) | Corn rhizosphere microbial communities from Kellogg Biological Station, Michigan, USA - KBS C7.1-3L metaG | ecosystem: Host-associated > Plants > Roots > Rhizosphere ... | reverse complement strand
GTGTCACCGTCCAGGGCATCAGCTCCCGAGACGCCGGCGGCCGCCGCCAGCCCCGGCAGCTGCGGGCCCATCAGGCGCGCGGCGGCCTGAGCCGGATCGCTCGTGAAGTTGGAGGCCAGCCGGTGCACATGCAGCGCCACGACGAGATCGACCACCGTGTCGCCGCTCCGCTCCTGAAATCCGGCCAGCTGGATCTCGGCCCAGCGCCCCGGCTCGACGCGCCCGATCTGGTCGCCGTCCAGCTGCCCGTAACCCCGGTCGTGCAGGGTCACCCCACGCACGAACGACTCGAATGGCAGCGCAGGCCGGGCAAACCGCTCGTTGCCCCACGCCAGAGCGATCGTGCCGGCCAGGCGGGCGTGCTCCGCCTGGGGGAAGACCACGTCGCGGCGGGCGGAGCGGAACATGAGGTCGATCCTACGTGCCCGAAACCACCGCTGTGTGCTACCACCCGGCCATGGGCCTGACCCCTCCCCGCCTGGTGCTGGTGTTGAGCGAGAACTGGACGCTGACATCACCACGCGACCTGCGGTCGCTGGTGCGGATGGCGGTGGAGGCCGAGGACGCCGGGATCGACGCGGTGATGGTCAGTGAGCACATCGTGCTGGGCGCCGACGCCGGCAGCGAGGGAGTGATGTTCAACCCTCGCGACTACGCGCTGCCCGGAAACCAGGACCCCGCCACCCCATGGCCGAACTCGATCGTACTGCTGTCAGGCATTGCCGCGGCAACGACCCGCCTGCGGCTTGCCGCCGCCGCGGTCATCGCGCCGCTTCGCCATCCGCTGATCCTCGCTCGCGAGCTGGGCACCCTCGACCTGCTGTCGGAGGGCCGGTTGGTGGTTCAGCCGACGGTCAGCTGGCACCGGCCGGAGTACGAGGCTCTGGCCGTGCCGTTCAGACGGCGGGGCGCGCTGCTCGACGAGCACCTGGCCGCCTGGGAGGTGCTCTGGACGCAGACGCCTGCATCCTTCGAGGGGACGTTCTACCGGTTCGACGAGGTCTACTTCGAGCCCAAGGCGCACCGGCCGGAAGGGCCCGCGTTGTGGTTTGGCGGCGAGTCGATGCACGACGCGCTGCTGCGGCGGCTCGTCCGTTACGGCCACGGCTTCCATCCATTGGGGCGGCCCAGCACCGACGACGTGGCCCAGCTGCAGGCGGCGCTGCGGGCGGCGGGCCGCGACCTGCACGAGCTGGAGATGATCGGCGGCATCCGCGGCCGGTTCGAGCACCCGGACCGGCCGGCTCCGCTCGAGCCTGCCCTGGAAGCGATCCCCGATCAGCTCGAGGCGGGGTTCACCGCCATCTGCTTCAAGCCGTCGCAGTACGTCGACGACATCGACGAGGTCGGCCCGCTGTGCCGGCGGGTCGTCGCCCACGTCGAGTCGCTCGTGCGGTAGCGCCAGCCTCGAAAACCGCAGCGCGGCCTCCAACTTCAGCGTGGCTAACGCGTCATATGTGTGAGGGACAACACGTATGGAACCGTTGCTGCACGGGATGAACCTGCCGGCGGGCGATCGAGACCCCCGCCTGCATCTGCGCGGCTCGGGGTTCGACACGTGGAACGGGCTCGACGTGCGCCACCTGGCTGCGTTCGAGGCGGTCGCCCAGGAGGGAAGTTTCCATCGGGCGGCGCGGCGGCTGCGCTATGCCCAGTCGACCATCAGCCACCAGATCGCCACGTTGGAGCGGATCATCGGCAAGCGCCTGATCGAACGCGGCGCGGGACCGCAGCCCGTGCGGCTTACACCCACCGGAGCCACCCTGCTGCCCCACGTGGTGGCCATCCGCCGGTCGCTGGAGGAGGCGCGGCTGGCGATGGCGGACGAGTCGGAGCCGGGCTGATCAGACGCCGGCGGCCACGGCCGTGGCGGCAGGCTGCTCTTCGCCGAGGCTGCAACGGACGCTGCGCCGGTCGGTGACCTCGGTGCCGATCGAGTCGACCAGCTGGCGCACGAGGCGCATGCCCTGGCCGTCGGCCGCGGTTCCGCTGCCCGGAGACGACACCTGCAGGGTGACGCGCCCATCCTGGCACTCGGCGTGAAGCTCGATCTCACCGGCGGAGCCGTCGACGATGCCGCCGGCCACGAGTTCCGATACGACCAGCGCGGTGCGGTCGTACAGGTCGGCCGACACCCGGTGCTTGATCGGCGAGATCGCGTGGCGGGCCAGCGCCGGGGCCTCGATCGACATCGGCAGCGACTCGTCGATCCGGACGGCGAACATCCCCGGGTCGGCGGCCGCCTCGGCGCTACCGGCCAGGATCACCCGGTTGCGCCCCGAACCCTTGGCGGCGTACAGGGCTCCATCGACGGTCAGCAGCGCCTCGCGCAGCGACATCGAGCCCGGAGGGACGATCGCGGCGCCCGCCGAGATGGTGGGCACGACCTCGCCTCCGGGGACGGCGACGGGGCGGTTGCACACGGAGGTGCGCACCTTCTCGCCGATCGCCAGCAGTGTCCGCTCGTCGTCCAGCCCGTCCAGCACGACCAGGAACTCCTCGCCGCCCAGCCGGCCGATCACGTCGCGATCGCGGACGACCTCCCTGACGCGGGAGACGACCGCCTGCAGCACGAGATCGCCCGCCACATGGCCCTTGGTGTCATTGATGCGTTTGAAGTGGTCGAGGTCGAACAGGATCAGCCCGTTCCAGACGTCGTCGGAACCGATCCGCACGTGCAGCTCGTCGAGCACGCAGGCGCGACTCCGGGCGCCGGTCAGCGGATCGGTGTTGGCCTTCTCCTCCGCTCGCAGCCTGGCCCCCTTGAGCGAGGCGACCAGCGTGTGCACGGTGGCAGCGACGACCAGCAGCGTGACGATCTCGATCGCGATCGGCACCAGCATGTGCAGTGCAGGGCGCTCCATCAGCGCCACGCCCGCAGCGGCCGTCCCGCTGACGGCTGCCGACAGCGCCACCAGGCGCACGGGCATGAAGACGGCGGCCCAGCCCACCGTGACCACCAGCAGCGGCAGCAGGGCCGCCGCGGCGGACGGGCTGGAAACGGCGTAGGCGGCGAGCGCAATCGGGGTCGAGACCACCATGCCGGCCCACACCCACGTGGGCATGCCGTCGCCCCAGACGGCGCAGATCGCCATCTGGCCGACCAGCAGGGTCGTCCCCAGGGTGAGCGTGATCGGCTCGCGGGCGGCGTCACCGAGGGTCAGCTCGGCGAGGCTCATCAGCGGCACCAGGACGGCATACAGCCCAACGGCTGACCAGCGCTGGAGAGAACGAAAATCTGCGGTGACCGACTCGGTGCCCATCGTGGCTCCTGTTGCCTTTCGCGTCGTGCGGACGGAACATGCGATCCGGCAAGGACACTTTCGGTCAGTGCGGCTCGGGACTTGAGCGCCACTTTGGGGTTTGTAAATCACCACAGCAGGTGGTTTGAAACGGGAACCGGGCGTCTGCGCACCGGCGGCGCGGGGGAGCCGGAACCCCGGCCGGCTCCCCCGCACGCCCGGTCTCACGACCGGGGCGTCACGATGGCACGTACATCAGGTTGTAGTCCATGCCATAGATCGGCTGGAACGTGAGCCCATCGACCTGCTCGGAGAACAGGTCGAGCTGGTTCGAGTTGGCACGCGAGGCCCATGGGGCGGGTCCCGTCGAGAGGTCGACGTCGAGCTGGCCATACGCCTCGTAGCGCTGGTCACCCGACAGCTTCGCAGCCTCCGCCATCTTGGCATTCCACGTGGAATCGTCGAAGTAGGCGAAGTTGTTGTTGTTTGCGTCCTGGATGTCCGACCCGTCGAGCAGGATGTTGATGAAGTCGTACGGGTCTGCGTAGTCGGCGAACCAGCCCTCGTCGGCCAGGTCGAACGGCTCGTTCCGCAGCCCCTCCTTCTGGAACTGGATGTTGCGGTCGAAGCGCCGGATCACCACGGTGATGCCGATCGCCTTCAGGTTGTCCTGGATCACCTGGGCCCGCTCGGGGCAGGGAGAGGTGTCGCAGGTGTAAAGGACGGCCTCGAACGGCGTCTGCTCACCGGACTCCTGCATCAGCTGTTTGGCCTTCTCCAGATCCGGGCCGTCCAGCGGATAGATGTCGGCATCGTTGAAGCCAGGAACGCCCGGGGGCAGGATCTGGTCGCTGGGGGTGCCGGCGTACTTGCCCGACTGGTCGAGGATGGTCTGGCGGTCGATCGCGAAGTTGACCGCCTGGCGCACCTTCTCGTTGTCGAAGTGCGGCCGGCTGGTGTTCATCGCCAGGTACGACGTCGACAGGATCGGGTTGACATGGAACATCTGCTTGTCGGTGTTCGCCACCGGGCTGTCGGGCCCGACCGTCGCGCCGAGCTCGGCATTCTGTGCGGGCGGCGGCCCGTCGCCCAGGTAGTCGGCGTTGCCCTGCTTGATCTCGAGCACCGCCTGATCGGGATCCACGCCCATCTGGTAGCGAATCTCGTCGACGTAGGCGGGCCGGTCGCCGGTGTAGTTCGGGTTCCGCTTGATCACCAACGTCCGGTTGGGCGTCCACGAGTCGACGAAGTACGGCCCCGCCGAGGGCACGCTCTTGATGCCGCGAGGATCGATCGGCGTGTCTGTCGGGATCGCGCAGAAGAATGGCATCGCGATCCGTGACAGGAAGTCGGGCGCCACGTCGGTCAGCGCGAACGAGATCGTCTGCCCGCTGATCTTGATCCCCGACACGTGCTTCGACCGCCCGGCCACGAAGTCGGACGCTCCCTGGATGTCGCTGACGAACGATGCGGCGGGAGACTGCATCTTCGGGTTGAGCGCCCGCTCAACAACGAAGCGGAAGGTCTCGGGGGTGACCTGTTCGGTGGAGGGCGGCGAGAACTTCAGCCCCTGACGCACCGCGAACGTGTAGTTCTTCCCGTCCGCCGACACCTCGGGCAGCGCCTCGGCCGCCTCCGGCTGCAACTGGTTGCCCTCGCTCCCGGCGGCGTCCGGATAGTTCAGCAGCTTCAGGCACGTCGAGTACTCGAACTGCCACGAGGTCTGGTAGTAGGCGAGCGCGGGGTCGACGTAGTCGGTGTCGTCGGCCAGCACGATGCGAAGCGTGCCGCCCTTGGTGGCCTTTGAGGTCGCCGATGTGTCGCCGCCGCCCGTCTGGGCGCCACCGCCACCGCAGGCGCCGGCCAGCAGCAGCAGCCCTGTGAGCATTGCGGCCAGTGGCAACCACACTGCGCGTGTCTTCACGTCTATCTCCATCCCTCGGGTGTCGGTGCGGAGGCCGATCGCGGTCCCCGGGAGTTCGGACGCGGGCATGCGCGGAGGGTTCATCGACGCTTTCGATCCACCCCCGGTTGAGCGATCGTTTCGATCGATGCCGGCGCGGTCAGGCTGTATACCTGTTGGGCGGGCCTCCCCGGACGTTTCCGCTTCATCCACAGCCAACGGTCGAGACGACGCGTACTTCTTGCCGGCTTGGACGATCGCAGATTGCGAGGAGCTCTCTCCCCCGGGGGGGCCCGCACGACGGGGGAGGAGTCGGCGGCCGGGCGGGGAAGACCGGGGCGATGGCCACCGCGACCTTCACACCGCCGCTGAGCGCCGGCACCGTCGCAGCACGACGCGCCTGTACCGCCTGCGACTGCGCGGCGTACGAAGGCCACGGCAGCTTCTGCGAGGCGTGCGGCCACGGGGCCGCCGAGCACGCGCGGGTTGCGCTGGACGTGATCGCCGCGGCGTGCACGCAATGCGAGTGCCTGACCTTCCGCGGCGGGCGGCGGGCAGCCCACTGCGTGCGCTGCGGCCATCCCCGGTCACTGCACTCGCTGGACGAGCTGCCCGAGGAGCTTCCCGAGGGCGCGGCGCCCCGCCAGCTGGCGATCGTCGCCACCGTCCTGGCGGCCGCCGGCGGCGCCCTCGTCGCTTGGGGCCTGATCCTGCTCTAGCCGGCCGCCCGGGTCACGCGGGATGGGAGTAGTCTGCTGGCCATGGAGCACGGGGCGAAGGAGCACGAGGGCGAGGACGCGCCCGAGCACGTGGCGCCCGACCAGCACCAGCAGGATCTGCTGGACGAGGCCATCGAGGACAGCTTCCCCGCCAGCGACCCGCCGGCGGGGCCGGCGACAGCCATTCCCGGCCGGAGCGTCTGAGGCCGCGAGACCGGTCAGCTCAGGTCGAACTCGGCCCAGACGCGGGTGCCGTCACCGAGCTCGACGCCCCAGCGATCGGTCAGCGCATCGACCAGATGCAGCCCGCGCCCGGCGGTGCTGTGCGACGGCGGCAGGTCGGTGCGGCCCGCCGGGTCGAACCCCCGGCCGTTGTCGGCCACCTCGATGCGGACGCGCCTGCGGTCGACGTCGACCACCACCTCGACCTCATCGGTGCGGCCGGCGCTGCCGTGGAGGATGCTGTTCGTCACCATCTCGCTCATGGCCAGCCGCATGTCCAGCATCAGGGCGGCGTGAGAGCCAAGCCCCGGCACGCCCTCGAGCAGATGCCGGGCCCGTGCCACCGAGGCGGCCTCGGCCGGCAACTGGAGATCGAGATGAACGCTCGGCACGTCGTCGACCACTCGCCGGTCCCTCACCCCGCGCGCCTTGGCAGCCGCGCGTGTGAAACCACCGTCCGCGCCGGAACCGACCGCTCCGTGCCCCTGGCCACTGGCGGGGAGATGCCCGGGGCGCGACCGCCGGAAACCACTACGGGCCGTCGGCCACCATCGGCTGATTTACCCCCCGGCTGGCGGCCTCGACCGCATCCGCCCGCGTGGTGTAGACGGGAAAGAGCGAGAACAGGCCGGTGACCTCGAACAGCCGTGACACGATCGAGCCGTCCTCGCGGTCGAGCGCGAACGTGAACCCCCGCTGCTCCTCCCGCGCCCGCCGCAGCGCTCCCAGCAGCACGCCGAGGATCGAGGAGTCCATGAACTCCGTGGGCGTCAGCTCGACGACGATCGGCCGCCCGTGGCTCTCGGCCTCACTCAGAACCTCGCGGACGCGAGGGGCGCTGGCAAGGTCGTGCTCGCCGGGAAGTGCGACGACGGTGGCGTTGTCGAGCTGCTCGATGCTGACGGACGTGGCATCCATCCGGCGGAACGATAGCGCCCCAGGCGGGCCCACAGTTTTGGAACCGTCGGCCGCGGGCACCTTTACACCCCGCAGTCGAAACCGAGGAGCGGAAATGAGCAACTGGGACGAGGTCAAGGGCACCACCAAGGAGAAGGTCGGCGATGCCACGGACGACAAGGAGCTCGAGCGCGAGGGCCAGGTCGACCAGGCCACCGGCAAGGCGAAGGAAGGCATCGACAAGGCCGCCGACGCCATCAAGGACAAGCTCGACTAGCGAGCGTCCAGAGCGCGCCGGTCGCGGGCTCGTCCGCGGCCGGCGCATCACCACGAGGAGCGCCCACATGAGTGATCGAGCCAGTGACGTCCCCACCGGGCCGACGGACACGAGCCCGGCAACGGGGCCGGACGGCGCCCCGGTGCCACCCGATCAGGCCGGCCAGGCACCCGGCGGCCGCAAGCGCGGCGACGACCGCGGCGAGGGCGTCGACGACGCCCACGGCGAGCCCCCCGGCCAGCAGTAGCAGCCGCATTTCCCGCAGACGCGTCAAGTGTCCCGGGGCTGCGGCCGATACTCGGAAACGATGGCTCACGACGGCAGCAGCAAGTCCCTTTCCAATCACGCCCTGGACGTGCTCTCCGAGTTGCCGCCGACGGTGCACGCCTTCCCGGACGAGGGCGGAACCGTGGGCCTGATCATCGAGGGCCAGGAGGGCCAGGACATCATCGCGCAGGCGCCGCGGCACCAGGTGAATGTCGGCTTGGGCCTGACGCTCCGCACGACCGACCACGAGATCGCCCTCGCGGTGGCCGAGATCCAGCCCGCCGGCGACCGGCTTGTGCACGTCCGGCTGGAGGTGCGCGACGTCCGCCGCCGCCAGACGGAGCGCGTCTCGCCTCGCGCCTGGGTGAGGGAGCTGGCACTGATCCACGTTCTGGCCGCAGGCGCGATCGATCCCGGCGAGGAGTTCGACGTCCGCCTGGCAGATCTCTCCGAGCACGGGATGGCATTCATCACCGAGCGCCGGTTCGCCCCCGGCGACACGCTGACCACCATGGTCAGCGTCGACGCGGGCCTGATCCGGCTTGGAGCGCGCGTGCTGCAGGTGACCGCCGCCCATTACGGGCGCCTGCGCATCGGCTGCGAGGTGACGCGGATCTCCGACTCCGACCGTGAGCTAGTCGCCCGACTGGCCGAGCAGCTGCCCGCACCGGGCACGACCGACCAGCGGCTGAAGAGAGCCGGTTAGCAGCCGGGTATCCTCTCCGGCCATGCCGGAGACCCCCCTGGCCGATGCGGTCGACGCCTTCCTCGCCGACCCCGGCACCACCTTCACCGTCCCCGGGCACAAGCGATCGCCCGAGCTGGCGCCGGGGCCGATGCAGTTCGACCTCCCGCTGGTCTCCGGGGCGGACGACTCGCGGCTTGGCCGTGACGTGCTCGGCCGGGCGGAACGGCTGGCGGCCAGGCTGTGGGGCGCCGATGCATGCCGCTTCTCGGTGGCCGGCTCGACGCACGGCAACCAGGCGTTCGCGCTCGCCGTCGGCCGGCCCGGCGACCGCGTGATCGTCGCCCGCACGTTGCACAAGTCGCTGTTCGCCGGCCTGGTGCTGGCGGGCCTGCATCCCGAATGGGTGCGGCCGCAGGTCGACCCGGCGACCGGGCTGGCAACCGGCGTCCCGGTGGACGAGGTCGAGGCGGCGCTTCGACGCGCACCCGACGCCCGTGCCGTGTTCCTGGTCGAGCCGAGCTACGTCGGCATGCTGAGCGACCTGGAGGCGATCGCGGGGGCGGCACATGCCGCCGGAGTACCGTTGATCGTCGACCAGGCGTGGGGCGCCCACCTGGGCTTCCATCCCGACCTTCCGGCGAACGCGCTGCACCGCGGCGCCGACGGCCTGGTCACCTCGACGCACAAGAACCTGACCGCCTTCACCCAGGGCTCGATCATCCTCGCCCGGTCCGGCCGGATCGACCTCGACCGCCTGGACGAGGCCTTCGAGATGCTGCACACGACCAGCCCTGCCGCCGCGATCATGGCCTCGAGCGACCGCGCGCGGGCGCTGATGGAGGAACGCGGTGAGGAGCTGCTGGGGCGGACGATCGAGATCGTGGCGGCCGCGAAGCGGCGCCTCCGGGGGATCGCCGGGCTGCAGGTGATCGATGCCTCCGATCCCACCAAGCTGGTGCTGGCGCTGCCCGGCACGGGGGCGGACGGCTTCGCCGTCGAGGCTGACCTGTTCGCGGAGGGGGTCCGCTTCGAGATGGCCGATCGCGACACTCTGGTGCCGATCGTCACCCTGGCCGACACCGAGACCAGCGTCTCCCGTCTGGCCGAGCTGCTCGAGCGGTCGATCGCCAACCGGCGTGGCCATCCCCGACCGGTGGGCGCCTCGACCGTGTGGTCGCTGGCTCCCGAGACGGTGCTCAGCCCCCGCGATGCCTATTTCGCCCGCCGGCAGCGGGTGCCGGCGGAGCGGGGCGTGGGCCGGGTGGCCGCCGAGACCGCCGCCCCGTACCCGCCGGGCATCCCCGCGCTGGCTCCCGGCGAGCGGGTCACGGCCGAGATCCTCGACGGGCTGCGCGCGGAGGCGGCCGCCGGCAGCCGGATCGCGTACTGCAGCGATCCAACTCTCGAGACGCTGCTCGTGGTTGACGACGGCTGAGCCTCCGCGCGGGCGCTTTGACAGGCGCCCGGCGGCGGGCTAGCGTCGGCGGTGGCCGTTGACGAATGGGAGGCCAGATGGCTCGACGACTCCTGACCGGGATGCTGCTGCTGGCGATGGTGGCGGGCGTCCCGGCATCCGCCGCCACCGCTGCCGAGAGCGAGCCGCTCCAGCGGGTCCAGCACATCGTGGTCATCTACCAGGAGAACCACAGCTTCGACAACCTGTACGGGGGTTGGGAGGGCGTCAACGGCCTGAGCGCAGCCGACGCCGCACACAGCACCCAGATCGGGCAGGCGGGCGCGCCGTACACGTGCCTGCTGCAGAACGACCCCAACCTGACGTCTCCGCCGTTGACGGCCGGCTGCCGCGACACCACGACGGCGAAGCCGTTCTCGAGCCACTTCCGCAATGCGCCATTCGGCATCGACGGATACATCGCCCCGACCGCCAACACGTGCCCCCACGGGGGCGGTTCGAACCCGGGAGGCTGCACGCGAGACCTCGTCCATCACTACTACCAGGAGATCTACCAGCACAACAACGGCGCGCAGAATCGCTACGTCACGGGCAGCGACGCCGTGGGCCTGGTCATGGGGACGTACGACACGACACAGCTGCCGGTCTACCAGTACCTGCACGCCGACGGCCACCCCCGGTACGCCGTGGCCGACAACGTCTTTCAGGCGGCGTTCGGCGGGTCGTTCCTGAACCACCAGTGGCTGGTCGCGGGGGCGACGCCCGTGTGGCCGGGAACGCCGCCGGCGAGCGCGCAGTCGATCATCGACGCCAACGGCATGCCCGCCGACTACCCGCTGTACCACACCGCCACCGCGAAGCGCGACCGGCCGCTGACCCAGGCCTGCGATCAGCCGACGACCGTGGCCGGATTCGCCTGTGGGCCGCACGCGATCAACACTATCCAGCCGCCCTACCAGCCGACGTCGCCCGGGCAGCCGGCCCCGAGACAGCTGCCACCGCAGACGGCGACCACGATCGGGGACGAGCTGACCGCGGCCGGCATCAGCTGGGCCTGGTACTCGGGCGGCTGGTCGAACGCCGCCGGCGACGTCGGCGGCCCGGGCTGGACGAACGGCGACACCCCCGGAACCTGCACCGACCCGGCCACCATGGCGGACGCGGTGTATCCGAACTGCCCGGACCGGCTGTTCCAGTTCCATCACCAGCCGTTCAACTACTACGCCAGCTTCGCGCCGGGCACCGCCCAGCGGGCCGACCACCTGCGGGACGAGGCCGAGTTCCTCAACCTGGCGACCGGGTCGGTGGATGCCTGCAACCTGCCGGCGGTCAGCTTTGTGAAGCCGATCGGAGCGGAGAATGAGCATCCCGGCTACACCGGTGAGAGCCGTGGCAGCCAGCACCTGGTGGAGTTGCTGACCGCGATCGAGGCCGGAGCCTGCGCCGCGGACACGATGGTCGTGGTGACCTATGACGAGTTCGGTGGCCAGTGGGATCATGTCCCGCCACCGGGCCAGGGGGGCGTCGCCGGGCCGCACGACCAGTGGGGGCCGGGCACGCGGATCCCGACGCTGATCCTCTCGCCCTTGCTCCAGGCGGACTTCGTGGTCGACCATCAGCAGGGCGACACGACCTCGATCCTGGCAACCATCGAGCATCGCTTCGGGCTCGACCCGCTGGGGCCCCGCGACGCGACCGTGAACGATCTCAGCGGCGTGTTCACCGCCCAGGCGCCCGGGAGCTAGCCAGAGCAGGGACGCGTTGTGCCACTCCGGGCGTAGTACGCTCGTGAAGATGCGCCGTTCGACCGACGCCGCGCTCGTGCGCCGCGCGCGGGACGGCTCCCGCGAAGCGGCCGGCGAGCTGTTCGCCCGTCACTGGCCGGGCGCGTGGCGTGCTGCCCTGGTGATCACCGGCCGGCGAGAGATGGCCGACGACGTGGCCCAGGACGCGTTCGAGCGGGCGTTCGCCGCGCTCGGCCGGTTCGACGAATCGCGGCCGTTCGGCGCCTGGCTCCACCGCATCGTCGTCAACCGGGCACTCGACCTGCTGCGCCGGGAGCGGCGGCTGGTGGGCCTCGACTCGGCGGACGAGCCGACCGGCGGCTGGCGGGATCTGGCGGCGGAGGATCGGGCGCTCCTGGAGGCCGTGGTGGCGCTGTCGGAGCCGCGCCGCGTGGTGATCGTTCTGCGCTACGGGCTGGGGTATCCGCCGGCGGAGATCGGCAGCCTGCTGGGCCTGCCGACCGGCACCATCCACTCCCGGCTGGCCCGGGCCCTGGAGGATCTACGCGAGCTGCGAAGGGAGGGCAATGTCGAGCGATCTTGAGAAGCAGCTCGAACGTGCGCTCCGGGAACCGGCACCGAGCGAGCAGTCCACCTCCCGGGCCCGCGGGGCGGCGCTCGACGCCATCCCGGAGGCACGGCCGCCGCGCCCCCGGAGGCGCCGGCTGGGACTCGCGGTGATCGCGATGGCGACCGCCGCGCTGGCGATCACCGGCGTCACGCTGGCGGCCAGCCCGGCCGTGCGAGAGGCGGTCGGCATCGACGAGCATCACCCGCCCCGTCACGACACGGCGCCGCCGCCCGACCGCTCGCCGCTACCCGAGGGCGCGTCCGGGTTCGCAACGGTGGTCGGAGACCGGATCTGGCTGGCCCGGCCGGGAGGCGGCGTCGCCCGGCTTCGCGGCACCGCGTTCGAGCTTTCCCCGAATGCGATCTATGCGGCCGCCGGCCGGCCCGGCCGGCTGGTGATCCTCGATCCGGCCAGCCTGCGGCGGGTGAAGGCCCACCGGGTGGACGGCACCGTGGTCGCCGTCGCCTGGGCGCCGATCGGGATCCGGATCGCCTACATCGTCAGGCACGACGGCCGCTTCGCGCTCCACCTGATCGAGGGCGACCTGTCGGGCGACACCGTCGTCGATCGGGACGTGCGGCCGGTGACGCCCGCGTGGCGGTGGGACTCCCTCGCCGTCGCCTACGTCGGCGGCAATGACACGGTGAAGGTGCAGGATCTTGAGTTCGGACGCACGGTGGCCGAGCGAACGCCGCGGTGTGCGGTGCCCTCCCGGGGGCCGACAGACCTTGCGTTCGCGCCCCACGGCACCCGGCTCGCGGTGGCGCAGCTGTTCGGAAGCACGGGGTGGATCGCCGACACGTCCGGGGGCCGATCCTTCTGCCTGCCGCTCGGCGTCGCCAGGCAGGGGCCGATCGCCGCCGGCGGCGGCATCGCCTGGATCTCACGCACGGACCTGATGACCACCCCGTCGTCCACGCTGGTCAGGATCCGCGTCGGTGTCAGGGACGGCCGCGTGCTCCAGCAGGTCGAAACGCCGTCCGGCCTCGAGTCGATCGCAGCGGCACCCGACCGGCGGACGATCGCCCTGGCCCTCAACGGCCACCGGCTGAACGTGATGGTGGTTCCCATCCCCGCGCCCGACGCCGCCAAGGTGCGGCTGCTGCGGATCCTGCTGCAGACGCCGAGCCCCGGCTGGAGCCCGGGCTCGCACCTGCTCTGGCGCTAGGCCGACTCAGCCCGGTCGCGCTCGGCGTTGAAGGAGCCGGCGGCGTCCTCGATGCCCGGTTTGGCGTTCGGGTCGAGCGCGGCCCGGACGTGTGCCATGAACCGCGCCGGGGCGGCCGGGTCGACCGGCTTCAGCCGCGTTCCCCCGGGTACGGCGAGCAGCGCCTTGGCAACGCTCGCACGGGCGGCGAAGGCGGCCGCGGTCAGCCCCCGCACCGTGTACTCGCCGATGGCGCCATGGTGCTTGCGCGTGTAGAGCGCACGGCTCCGCTCCATCTGGTAGATCCGCCGCTCAGGGACGCTGCTGGTCGTGGCGTTCTCGTAGTGCACCAGGGATGCGTGGGGAACGTAGGCACTGCGGAAGCCCTCGGCACGCAGGCGCAGGCACAGGTCGGGATCCTCGGAGTAGATGAACAGCGACTCGTCGAAGCCGCCCACCGCCTCCAGCGCATCGCGCCTGGCCAGAATCGCCGCGCCGCAGAGCCAGTCGACCGGCCGGGCCACGTCGCCGCCCGACTGCCGCCAGAGGGCCCGCTGGAGGGTCAGCGTCGTCACCGCCACCCGTCCCGGCGTGGGGAAGTGGAACGCTGAGGGCTGCTCGGAACCGTCGGGATAGAGGATCCGCGGGCCGGCGGCGCCCACCCCGGGGTTCTGATCCATGAACCGGCACAGCCTGTCGAGCGCCCCCTCGTGGAGCACCGTGTCCTCGTTGAGGATGAAGACGTAGCGCCCCCGGGAGCGGCGGATCGCCTCGTTGTGGTTGGCGCCGAACCCCTGGCGGCGGTCGAGCCGCACCAGCTCGACGTCGGGAAAGGCTTCGGCCACCGCGTCGGCGCTGCCGTCGGTGGAGGCGTTGTCGATGACGATCGTCTGCAGCGAGATCTCGCGGGCGGCGCCCGCCAGCGATCGCAGGCACCCCAGCAGAAGCTCCCGGTTGTCGGTGTTGACCAGGGAGACCGAGATGTCGGCGCCGGCGCTCACCGGGTGAGGCCGGCGGCCTCAAGCTGGCCCGCCGCAGCATCCACCGAGTCGGTGGCCTGCTGGTTTGCGACCCAGCCGAGCAGCTCGCGCATGCCGTCGGCGAACCGCACCTTCGGAGCGAAACCCAGTGTGCGCTCGGCGAGCGCGATGTCGGCGACGCAGTGGCGGATGTCGCCGGCACGGAACTTGTTGACGATCTCGGGCTTCAGCTGCTCCTTGCCCAGGCCACTGGCCAGCTCGCGGGCGACGTCGAGGATGGTCGTGGGCACGCCGGTGCCGAGATTGACGGCGCGGTAGTCGGCGCCGCCCGACTCGAGGGCCGTGATGCACCCCACTGCGATGTCGGACACGTGGATGAAGTCGCGGCTCTGGAGACCGTCCTCGAAGACCAGCGGCGCGTTGTCGTTCAGCAGCCGCCCGCCGAAGATCGCCGCCACGCCCGTGTACGGGTTCGAGAGCGACTGGCGGTCGCCGTAGACGTTGAAGAAGCGCATGGCCACGGTGGGCAGGCGGTGGGCCCGGCCGATCGACAGGAACATCTCCTCATGATCGCGCTTGCCGACCGCGTAGATGGACATCGGCCAGATCGGCTTGTCCTCGCCGGTGGGCAGCGGCTCCAGCTCCTGGCCGCAGTCGTCGCAGCGCAGCTCCCATTCGCGGCGGTCGAGCTGCTCGTCGCTTCGCACCTGGGGCGCGACCAGACCGTGAGTCGGACAGCGGTAGCGGCCCTCACCGTAGATCGACATCGATGACGCGACCAGCATCCGGCCCAGCCGGTCGCGCACCTTGGCGATCTCCTCGAGCACGACGGCGGCGCCGATGGCGTTGATCGACGTGTACTTCTCGATCTCGTACATCGACTGGCCGACGCCGACCGCGGCCGCGAAGTGGACGACCGTGTCGATTCCGTCGAGGGCACGGGCCACCGCGGCATGGTCGCGCACGTCGCCGACCTGCAGCTCGATCTCGGAGCTCAGGTAACCGGGTCGCTCGCCCCCCGGATGCACCTGGGGATCGAGGTTGTCCAGCGCGCGAACGCTGTGACCGGCGCGCAGGAGCGCGTCGCCGAGGTGTGAGCCGATGAATCCCGCTCCGCCCGTGATCAGGACTCGCATGGCGGGGCAGTCTACCGGCGGGGTCGCGCCATCAGCGTCATTCCTGTTCCAGGGCGAGCAACGTCTCGGCCAGGTCGGCCGGGCGGGAGAGAAACGGCGAGTGATCGGCGTCGAGCTCGATCGGCCCCACGCCGAGCTCCTCGAGCGCGACCCGCCGCGACCATTCCGGGTTGATGCACCGGTCGTCGCGGCAGACGATCGAGGCCCTCGGCACGCCGGTGAGCGTCCTCACCGCCGGCCGGTCATGGGCCGCGGTCTGGCCCTGCGGCCGCAGGCGGGCGAACGCCTCGCTCGCCTGGCGCGGGGTGCAGCGGTTGTAGAGCCGCTCGGCTGCAACCGCCGGGTCGACCCACAGCGACCGGCCGAGCTCGTCCTTCACGATGCCCACGCCCCAACCCGGCGTGAAGATGTCCTCCTCGGCGGCGAACCGCTCGGTCATCGGCCTGCCCGGCCAGGGCACGAGCGCGGCCAGATACACCAGCCGCCTGACCGGCCTGGCAGCCCCGACCACCGGCAGCGTGACGCCGCCGAACGAGTGGCCGACCACCACCACGTCCCGCCACGGGGCGCCCGCCTCCTCGACTGCGGCGATGACGGTCCCGGCATACAGCTCGAGCCCCGCGCCGGGGTCGTCGCAGCGCAGGTCGGGCACCACCACTGCGCACCCCCGCGCCCGCAGCTCTGGAACCAGCTCCTCCCAGCACCAGGCACCGTGCCATGCGCCGTGCACCAGACAGTACGTGATCGATGCCACCCGGCGAGGCTACCTGGCGGGGGAACCGGGTGCCGTACCCGGTTCGGAACCGGGTGAGGTACCCGGTTCATTCCGGCCCGCGCCGCTTGGTTGGGCCGATCGGCGCCGGCGGTGGGCTGGGCGGAACCTGGTTCGGTACCGGGTTCGAATACGCGCGGCGTGACAGAATGGGCGCATGGCGGAGTGTCTTTTTTGCAAGATCGTCGCCGGCGAACTCCCGTCCAGCCGGATCCACGAGGACGAGCGGTCGATCGCGATCATGGACATCGCGCCGGCGACTCGCGGCCACGCGCTGGTCATCCCCCGGCGCCATTCGGCGGGCATCGGCGACATCGCCGACGATGACATCGCCCACTGCGCAATCGTCGCCAAGCGGATCGCCGGCATGGCCGTCGACCGGCTGGGAGCGACCGGGGTGTCGATCATGCAGTCGAACGGCGCCGATGCCTGGCAGACCGTGTTCCATTACCACGTGCACGTCATCCCGCGCTACCCGGACGACCCGCTGAAACTGCCCTGGGAGCCGGCTGTTGGCGATCTCGACGAGATCGTTCACATAAGCCAGACTTATTTATCGGATTAGGCATTCTTCTGTAGAATGGGGGTCGATGAGCGCATTGGCCTCCAAGACCGACGTGCTGGTCGTGGGCAGCGGCGGAGCCGGTCTGTCGGCCGCCTGGGCTGCCGCGCGGACCGGCGCCCGGGTGACGCTGGTCACCAAGGGCTCGCCGGCGTCCTGCAACACCGCCAAGGCGCAGGGCGGGATCCAGTCGGCCATCGGCAGCGACGACTCGCCCGAGCAGCACGCGCAGGACGTCTTCCGCTCCTCTCACGACACCGCCGACATGGAGCTGGTGTCGGTGCTGACCGGCGAAGCGCCGGAGGCGATCTCCTGGCTGGAGGGGCTCGGCGTCGAGTTCTCGCGCGAGGGTGACGGCTACCGTCTGGCCCGCTGCGGCGGCGCTTCGGCCAAGCGGCTGCTGCAGGTGGGCGACCGCACCGGCCACGCCATCGTTCGCGCTCTGCGCGCGGCGCTCGCCGCCGAGGGCGTCGAGATCCACGGGCACACCGCCCTGCTGGAGCTCGAACGTCCCAACGGCCACATCCGCGCCACAGTGGACGCTGGGGGCGACCGCCGCGTGATCGACGCCGCCGCCGTGGTGCTGGCCGCGGGCGGCCGGTGCTACGCCGAGGCGCACCGAGTCGGCGTGCTGACCACCAACCAGCCGGGGTCGACCGGCGAGGTGGCCGAGATCGCCAAGCGCCTGGGGGCGGCCGCCCGCGACGAGGACTCGCTCCAGCACCACCCGAATGGCGGCGCCTGGCCGCCCCCGCTGAAGGGGTACTCGATTCCCGAGACCACCCGCAGCTACGGCGCGCTGCTGGTGAACGCCGACGGCGAGCGGTTCGTGGAGGAGCTCGCCCCCCGCGACACGGTGGCCGAGGCGATCGTCAGGGAGTGCGCCGAGGGCCGCGGGCTGGAGACCCCCGACGGCCGCCCGGCCGTGCTGCTGGACACGCGCCCGATCGAGCCCGAGATCGCCGAGCAGGTGCTGCCCTACATGATGCGCCGCTACCGCGCGGCCGGCGTCGACCCGCTGAGCGAGCCCATCCTCACCTATCCGGTGCTTCACTACCAGAACGGCGGCCTGGTGATCGACCGGGACGGGCGTACCACCGTCGAGGGCGTCTACGCGGCCGGCGAGATCACCGGCGGCGTCCACGGCCGCAATCGAATGATGGGCAACTCGCTGCTCGACTGCACCGTCTTCGGGCGCCGCGCCGGCCGCGCGGCCGCCCAGATCTCCCGCTGAAAGGACCCGCTTGAGCACCGCCGTCGAGACCAACCTGTCGAAGATCGTCGAGGACGTCGGCGCACACCTCTACGTGTGGGCGCTCAAGGACATCCCCCAGGACCTGCGCGACGCGCTGCGCGGGGCGATGGAGCGCGAGACGCACAAGGTCGGCAAGAAGATCCTGCAGACCATCAACACCAACGTGGCGGTGGCCGACGAGAGCAAGAACCTGGTCTGCCAGGACACCGGCATCGCCGTCTACTACGTGCGGCTGGGCGAGCGCTTCCCCCTGCATCCGGCGCGGATCGAGGCCGCACTGCGCCAGGGCACCCGGCGGGCCACCCTCGAGCATCCCCTGCGCTCGAACACGGTGCACACCCTGACCCGCAAGCCGACCGGCGACAACACGGGCCACCGGATCCCCCACATCCACTGGGAGTTCGTCCCCGACTGGGACGGCATGGACGTGAAGTGCGTGCCCAAGGGCTCCGGCTCCGAGAACATGAGCTTTCTGAAGATGCTGGTGCCGGCCGACGGCGTCAAGGCGGTCAAGCGCTTCGTGCTCGACTCGATCGTCGGCGCCGGCGGAAAGCCCTGCCCTCCCGGCATCGTCGGCGTCGGCATCGGCGGCTCCGCAGACCTGGCCATGCACCTGGCCAAGGAGGCGATCGCCCGCCCGGTCGACACGCAGAACGACGACCCCGAGGTCGCCCAGCTGGAGCAGGAACTGTTCAGCCTGCTGAACGAGACCGGCGTCGGCCCGATGGGGCTGGGCGGCGATACCACGGTGCTGTCGGTGCACGTCGAGCAGGCGCACACCCACATCACCCTCAACCCGGTGGCCGTCAACTACCAGTGCTGGGCGGCCCGCCGGGCCAGCGCCCACGTGGCCGTGGACGGCTCCGTCGACTACGACAGGGAAGCGTAGGCAGGGAATGGCACACCACGAGATCACCTTCCCCACCGACGAGGCCACCGTCCGCACGCTGCGCGCCGGCGACACCGTCACCATCCAGGGTCACATCATGGGCATCCGCGACGCCACCCAGATCCGGATCTTCGATCACGGGCAGGAGCCGCCGATGTCGCTGGACGGCGCCGCGCTGCTTCACACCGCGCCGAACGTCCGCAAGCTGGGCGAGGGCCGCTACGAGCCGATGTGCATCGGCACCACCACCAGCGCGCGAATGAGCCGGTTCACGGAGGGCCTGATCCGCGACTACGGCGCCCGCGCGATCATCGGTAAGGGCGGGCTGCTGCCCGAGGCGCTGACCCCGCTGCGCGAGCAGGGTGGCGTCTACCTCGCGATCGTCGGCGGCGCCGCCGCGCTGGAGACGACGCAGATCGAGGAGATCGAGCAGGTGGAGTGGGAGGACCTGATGCCGGAGTGCCTGTGGAAGTTCCGGGTGCGGGACTTCGGGCCCCTGATCGTCGGCATGGACACCCACGGCGAATCGCTCTACGAGAACGTGCAGGTCGAGGCGCGCAAGCGGCTCGAGGAATCCATCTACTCGAGGTTGTAACCATGGTTGAGGAGTTCCTCGGACTTCCGATGCGGGCCGGCAAGCCCCGCGAGAGCGGCCTGACCCACGTCATCGACAAGGGCATGACGCTGAGCGAGATCGATGGCATGTTCGAGATCGCCGGCGACTACGTCGACATCGTCAAGATGGGCTGGGGCACGTCCTACGTGACCCGCAACCTGAAGGACAAGGTGCGGCTGTACCAGTCGTACGACACGCCGGTGATGTGCGGCGGGACGCTGCTCGAGGCCGCCGTTGCCCGCGGCCGGATGGACGACTTCCGGCGCTGGGTGACCGGGCACGGCTTCACCCATGTCGAGGTGTCGGACGGCACGCTGCGCATGGAGCGGGAGAGCAAGCAGGAGCTGATCCGGTCGCTCGCGGAGGAGTTCGTGGTGCTGTCCGAGGTCGGCTCCAAGGACCAGGACTCGATCTTCGCGCCCTACCAGTGGGTCGTGTGGATCAAGGAGGAGCTCGAGGCCGGCGCTTGGAAGGTGATCACCGAGGCTCGCGAGACGGGGACGGCGGGCATCTTCCGCGGCACGGGCGAGGTGCGATCGGGCCTGATCGACGAGATCGTGCACGACATCGCCGTCGACCGGCTGCTGTTCGAGGCCCCGCAGAAGGAGCAGCAGGCCTGGTTCATCCGCCACCTCGGCCCCGATGTCAATCTGGGCAACATCCCGCCCGACGAGGTGATCCCGCTGGAGACGCTGCGGCTCGGCCTGCGCTCGGACACCATGCCCCACCTCCTGTTGCGCGACATCCCGACGCCCACGTGAGCACCACGCTTCCCATCAGCCAGGCCGAGGCGGATCGCCTGGCCGACGAGCTCGAGGAGCGCTCGGCCGAGGACGTGCTGCGCGCCGCGGTGGAGCTCTTCCATCCCCGGCTGGTGCTGACCTGCTCGTGGCAGAAGCAGTCGTCGGTGCTGGTGCACATGATCTCGGAGATCCAGCCCGACGTCCGGGTGGTGGAGTTCGACACCGGCCTGCTGTTCGCGGAGACCTACCGCACCCGGGAGAAGCTGATCGAGCGCTATCCGGTGCAGTTCGAGCGGATCGAGCCTGAGCTGACGGTCGCCGAGCAGGCCGAGGCCCACGGCGCGGAGCTGTGGAAGCGCGACCCCGACCGCTGCTGCGCCATGCGCAAGGTGGCCCCGCTCGAGCAGGCCCTGGAGGGCATGGACGCCTGGATCACGGGAATTCGACGGGAGCAGTCGACATCTCGGGAAAACGCCCGCAAGATCGAGATAGATACCCGCCGGGGAGTGGTCAAGGTGCAGCCGCTTGTGGACTGGACCAACCGCGACGTGTGGCGTTACATCTGGAAGAACTCCATCCCCTACAACCCGCTTCACGACCACGGATTCCCCTCGATCGGCTGCGTGCCGTGCACGAGCTCGGTCAGCGACGGCACCGACGAGCGATCGGGACGCTGGACCGGCACCGGCAAGATCGAGTGCGGCCTGCACGGCCAGTAGCGGCTACAACGCGACGAAGGCAACAACGAAAGGAACAGGTAGCGTGGCGAACGACAACAACGGTTTCACCCTGTGGTTCACAGGGCTCTCAGGGGCGGGCAAGACCACGATCGCAGAGATCGTCGGCCCCGAGCTCGAGCGGCGCGGCATCCTCGTCGACCATCTGGACGGCGACGTGGTGCGGACGCACCTCAGCAAGGGTCTCGGCTTCTCCCGCGAGGATCGCGACACCAACATCCTGCGCATCGGTTTCGTGGCGAAGCTGCTGACGCGGCACGGCGCCGGCGTGATCGTGGCCGCCATCTCGCCCTACCGCGAGACGCGCGACATGGTGCGCGAGATGATCGGCGACGGCTTCATCGAGGTGTTCGTGGCCACCAGCCTGGAGGAGTGCGAGCGCCGCGACATCAAGGGCCTGTACGCCAAGGCCCGCTCCGGCGAGATCAAGGAGTTCACCGGTATCTCCGATCCGTACGAGCCGCCGCTGAACGCCGAAATCGTCGTCGAGACGGAGGGTCGCTCCGCCGAGGAGTCGGCCGCCCACGTGATCGAGCGGCTGGAGCAGCTCGGCTTCGTGCGCGGCGCCGAGGAGGCCGTCGTCTGATGAGCGCAGCTGACACGGCGGTCCAGAAGAAAGCGCATCTGATCGCCCCGCACGGCGGCGAGCTGATCGACCGCACGGTGAGCGGCGACGAGGCGGCCGGCCTGGCCGAGCAGGCCGCCGGGCTGCCCCGCGTGCGGATGTCCGACAAGCAGACGGCGGACCTCGACATGATCGCGTCGGGAGCGCTGTCGCCACTGACCGGGTTCATGACCAAGGCCGACTACACCCGCTCGGTGGAGGACATGCACCTCGAGAACGGCCTGCCGTGGGCGATGCCGGTCACGCTGTCCGTGGAGTCGGCGCCGCAGGCCGACCGGATCGCGCTGGAGAGCGCCGAGGGCGAGCTGCTGGCGGTGCTGGACGTGGAAGAGGTGTACGAGGTCGACCGCGAGAACGAGGCGGCCAAGACCTACCGCACCACCGAGGACGCGCACCCCGGCGTGGCTCAGATCTATGCCGAGGGCCCGACCCTGGTCGGCGGCCCGGTGACCGTGTTCAAGCGGCCCGAGCCGGCCTTCCCGTCCCGCCACCTCGACCCCCGGGAGACGCGGGCGGCATTCGAGGACCGGGGCTGGAGCCGCGTGGTCGGCTTCCAGACCCGGAACCCTGTGCACCGCGCGCACGAGTACATCCAGAAGTGCGCGCTGGAGACGGTCGACGGGCTGCTGCTGCACCCGCTGGTCGGCAAGACCAAGGGCGACGACATCCCCGCCGACGTGCGGATGCGCTGTTACGAGGTGCTGCTCGACAGGTACTACCCGGCCGACCGCACGCTGCTCGGGGTGTTCCCGGCGGCGATGCGCTACGCCGGCCCGCGAGAGGCCGTCTGGCATGCGCTGTGCCGCAAGAACTACGGCTGCTCGCACTTCATCGTTGGCCGCGACCACGCCGGCGTGGGCAGCTACTACGGCACGTACGACGCGCATCACATCTTCGACGAGTTCGAGCCGCACGAGCTCGACATCGAGCCGATGTTCTTCGACCACACGTTCTTCTGCCGGACGTGCGGCAACATGGCATCGAACAAGACCTGCCCCCACCCCGCCGACCACCACGTGTTCCTCTCGGGCACGAAGGTGCGTGAGATGCTCGGAAACGGCGAGGTGCCGCCGGTCGAGTTCACCCGCCCCGAGGTCGCCGAGGTGCTGATCCAGGCCTACCGCCAGGGCTGACAACGGCGGTGCAAGCGAGCGACGCCACGCTCACCCGGCGGGCCGGCACTCCCTCTGAGTGCCGGCCTGTCGCCGTTTAGGCCGCTCCAGGGCCGGGAATGCCGGGTTTTTCACACCAAGCTGGCTTGCATTCTCCACAAAACCGCTTACACTTGTCGGACTTAGGGAGATTGACGAGCGGGGAGAGCGCCGGAGCATGGACATCAACATCGGAATGATCGCAGCGGGACTGGCGGTGGGACTGCTGGTAGGGCTCACGGGAATGGGCGCCGGATCGCTCATGACCCCGATCCTGATCAGCGTCTTCGGCATCCCCGCGGGGACGGCCGTCGGCAGCGACCTGATCTACGCAGCGATCACCAAGGTGTTCGGCGCCGCGCGGCACACCCAGCTCAAGAACGTCAACCGCGAGCTCGGGCTGTGGATGGCGGCCGGCAGCGTTCCCGCCGCCATCTGTGGCGTGTTCACGCTGTACAAGGTGCTCGGCAACATCGACGACATCCTCCCCGTACTGATCGGCATCGTGCTGGTCACGGTCGGGATCGCCGTGGCGGTGCGCACGTTCGTCACCATCCCCGGCCTGTGGGATGCCGCCAAGCTGCCAACCGACGGCGAGCTCCGCCGCCACCACAAGATTCTGGCGGTCACGATCGGCGTCGTCTTCGGCTTCATCCTCGGCCTCACCTCGGTGGGATCGGGCGTCTTCTTCGGGATGGCCCTGGTCACACTGTTCCCGCTGGCGGCCCGCCGGGTGGTCGGCACCGACCTGTTCCACGCCATGATGGTGACGGTCGCCGCCGGCCTGGCCACGCTGCTCTGGGGCACGCCCGACTTCGGCGTGGTCGGCTCGATCCTGATCGGCTCGATCCCCGGCATCCTGATCGGCTCGCACTTCACGGCCCGCGCCCCCGACCGCATGCTGCGGGGCATCATCTCGCTGGTGCTGGCCGCCTCCGGCCTCAAGCTGCTCGACGCACCGTTGTGGGCATACGCCGGCGGGGCAGTGGTCGTGCTGATGGTCGCGACGGCCTACATGGTTCGCGGCCGGCACCAGGCGGCCCCCGGCCGTCCCGCCCCGTCACCCGAGCCGCGGCACCGGCTGCAGCCCGAGCCGCAGCGCGTGTCCGCGAACTCCTAGCCGTTCGCCGGCCCGCCGCCCGCCGCGGGCCGACCCACCTACAATCGGCGCGCCGTGACCCAGTCCCGCGCCGCATCGCTCCTGCTGGTGGCACTCATCGCGCTTGCCACCGCCGCCTTCCTGCGCACGCAGCAGCTGAAGCTGACCAAGTCGCCGGTGGCCCGGCCGCAGATCAAACAGTCCTTCTCGCCCACCTGCGGCGACAACGCGCCCAACTGCCGGCACAGGGCCGTGCTGGTGTTCCGGCTGCGCCAGCCCGAGCGCATCTCGCTGAACATCGTGGAGGCCGGCGACGGCACCAGCGTCCGCAGGCTGATCCACGACGAGCGCCGCCCGGCCGGCACCGTCCGGGTGGTGTGGGACGGCCGCGGCGACGCCGGCGGCGTCGTGCCGGACGGCCGCTACGAGTTGGCCGTGCGGCTGGAGTCCCTCGACCGCACGGTGACGATCCCCGACCCGATCCGTGTCGACACCCAGCCGCCCAGCGTGCAGATCACCCGCGTCCAGCGCGGCGCGAGGGTGATCCGGGTGCACTTCCTGGAGTCGGAGCCGTCGCGCACCTACAGGCTGATCACCGCCGGGGGCCGGACGGTCGACGAGAGCCGCACGAGGCCGACGCTGACGAGGTTCACCAAGGCTGCGTTCCCGCCCGGGCGCTACACCGTCACGATCTATGCCGAGGACAGGGCCGGCAACCGCACCCCGTCGCCTCCTTCGGTGCGGATAACTGTGCCGTGAGCGGATCGGCGGCGGGCTCCCTGATCGCGGTGGCGGGCGTGGTGCCGCTGCTGGTCGCCACCCGGCCGCTGCTGCGGGCGCTGGGCCTCGCTCTGTGGACCGCCGGGGTCGGCGTGCTCGCCGCCGACCTGCTGCACTCGCCAATCTCGCGGCTGCGGGTGGAGGCCACCGACCGGCCGCTGGTGGCCGCGGCCGCGATCCTGGCCGGAGGGCTGCTGTTGGCAGCGGCGGCGTTCGTCGTGCATCGCCGCCCCTGGCTGCTGCTGCTGGCCGCGGTGGCCGCCGCCCCTGCGCGCATCCCGGTGCACGCCGGCGGCGCCGAGGCCAACCTGCTGCTGCCGCTGTACGGCGTGATCGCCGCCGCCTGGCTGGCCGCGGCGTGGGAGATCGTCCGCGGCACCGAGCGGCCGCCGGAGCTGGGCCGGCTGGGATGGGCGGTGGCGGCGTTCATGGCCTGGAGCGGGATCACAATGATGTGGACGGCCGACGAGCACCAGGGCGCCGTCAGCATGCTGTTCTTCCTGCTGCCCTTCGGCTTCCTGCTGACCAGGCTGGCGGCGCTGCGGCCGAGGCGGCGCGAGCTGCGGCTGGCGCTGGGCCTGCAGGCAGGCCTGGCCTGCCTGTTCGGTGCCGTCGCCCTGTGGCAGTTCGCCACCAAGGACGTGTTCTGGAACCCCAAGGTGATCGTCGGCAACCAGTACGCGTCGTTCTTCCGCGTCAACTCCCTGTTCTGGGACGCCAGCATCTACGGCCGGTTCATGGCGGTGACGATGGTGCTGCTGGCGGGGATCGCCGTCTACCGGCGGATGGCGCCGCCGCTGGTGCTGCTGATCGCCTTCCTGTTCGCCGGCATGTACGTGTCGTACTCGCAGTCCAGCATGTTCGCCCTCGGCCTGGGGGCGCTCACGCTGGGCGTCGCACTGTGGCCGCGCCGGGTGATCGTCGGAGTGGCGGCCACCGCCGGCGCGTTGGGCATGGTGGCGCTGGTGATCGCCCTGCACGGCAACTCGGCCGAGACCGTGACCAGCGATCGCACGCACCTGCTCGACCTCGGTCGCAGGGTGATCGAGCGCCATCCGCTGGTCGGGGCTGGCAACGGTGGTTTCGCCCGGGCAGCCCTGGCCGGGACGCCGCACCCCTGGCACGTCGGCCAGGCGGCATCGCACACGACGCCGGTCACGGTGCTGGCGGAGCTGGGGCCGCTGGGCCTCGCGGCCTACCTGTGGCTGCTGGTCGAGGCGGCCCTCCTGGGACTTCGCCACCGCCGCCACCCGGTGCCGCACATGGTGTTGCTGGCGGCGCTGACGGCGATCGTCGCCAGCTCACTCTTTTACAATGCGTTCTTCGAGGATCCGCAGACCTGGATCCTGCTGGCCCTGCTCGCAACCGTGCGCGTCTATCCACAACCCCAGCCCGGAGCATCCGCGTGATCGCGGACGGGCGGCGCGCCCTCGTCCTCGCTCCGCACACCGACGACGGCGAGTTCGGATGCGGCGGCACGATCGCCCGGCTCGTGGAGGCGGGGGCAGACGTCCATTACATGGCCTTCTCGACGGCATCCCGCTCGCTGCCGGATGGATTCAGCCCGGACACCCTGCTGCACGAGGTGCGGGCGGCCACGGCCGAGCTGGGCATCCCGCGGGCCAACCTGACGGTGCACGACTTCGAGGTGCGTACCTTCCCCACCGTGCGCCAGGACATCCTCGAGATCCTGGTCGAGACCAACGCCTCGCTGCAGCCTGACCTGGTGCTGATGCCGTCGCTGGGCGACATCCATCAGGATCACGAGACGATCGCCCGCGAGGGCATGCGGGCTTTCAAGCGGACGACACTGCTCGGCTATGAGATCCCCTGGAACTGCTTCCAGTTCCAGCAGCAGGCCTACGTCAGCCTCGAGCCTCCCCACCTCGAGCGCAAGTGCGCGGCGCTCAAGCGCTACGAGAGCCAGCAGCACCGCAACTACGCGAACGAGGAGTACATCCGCAACGTCGCCCGCACGCACGGCATCGTCAGCGGCCGCGACATGGCGGAGGTGTTCGAGGTGTATCGCTGGATCCTGTGAGAGTCGCTAGGTCCCGGGCCCGTCCCACCAGGGGATCGGCTCGGACACGATGTTGCCCTGCACGCGAACGCCTTCGGCTCGGAGCCGCTCCCGCTGCTCACGCTCCCAGCCGGGAACCAGCCGGCCGTCGGCGGTGACCACCCGATGGGCCGCGGTGGCCAGGCCCCTGGCCAGCGCACCGCCGACGGCGCGGGAGGCGGCCGGAACGCCCAGCCAGCCGGCCACGCGGCCGTAGCTCGCCACAGTCCCCGGCGGGATCTGCTCGACCAGCTCGGCCACCCGCCGTTCGAAGGCAGTTTGCTCGGGAACCACCCGGAAGCCTGCGGGAAGCTGCACATGCCGACGATAGCCGCCCCTAGACTGGCCGCGTGCGCCTGCTGCTCGTTGCCTTCTACTTCCCGCCCGCCGGAGGCGGCGGCGTCCAGCGAACGCTCAAGTTCTGCCGCTATCTGCCCGATTTCGGCATCGACGTCCACGTGCTGGCGCCGGAGGATCCGAAGTGGTTCGCCCGCGACGAGCCGCTGATCGAGCAGATTCCGGCGACGACCACCGTCCACCGGGCCCGCTTCCTCGGCCCCCGCTCGTCGTTCCGCGACGATGCGCTGCGCGGCACCGCCGGCCTCCGCCGCCTGGCCGTCGAGGCCCGCTATGCCTACGAGCGGGCGCTGGTGCCCGACAAGGCGCTGCCCTGGGCGCTGACCGCCGTTCCCGCCGGCGTCCGGGTCGTCCGCCGCGAGGGCATCGACGCCGTGATGGCGACGTCGCCACCGCCGTCGGTGCACCTGATCGGCGAGGCCATCGCCACCGCCACGCGCCGCCCGCTGGTGTCGGACTTCCGCGATTCCTGGCTCGACAACCCGCACCGCAACTACGCCAAGGCCAGCGTGCGGGCCAAGCGCCGGGTGATGGCGCGGATGGCCGGCTCGGTGGTCAAGAGGTCGGCGGCGGTGGTGGCGGCGACGGGCGCAATCGCCCAGGAGGTGTCGCAGCTGGACCCCGGCGCCCACCACAAGACCTCGGTGATCGAGAACGGCGCCGACTTCGACGACTTCGCCGGCCTCGACCACCGCCCCAACGAGCGATTCACGATCGTCCACGCCGGCAGCTTCTTCGGCTCCCGGACGCCGCGGCCGTTCCTGGAGGCCGTGAAGCAGCTGACCGCCCGCCGGCCGGAGTTGCGGGGCCGGCTGCTCGTCCGCTTCATCGGCGACCTGCGGCAGAGCGACCGGGAGTTCGCCGCTGGGCTCGGCATCGGGGAGAGCTGGGAGGAGACCGGGTTCCTGCCCTACACGGACTCGATCGCCGCCCAGCGTGCGGCCGACGCCGTGCTGCTGCTGATCCCCTTCGCCGACGGGCGCGGCGACTCGGTGCTGTCCGGCAAGGTGTTCGAGTACATCGCCAGCCGCCGCCCGATCCTGGCCTCGGTGCCGCCGAAGGGGGTGGCGGCGAACCTGCTTCGCGGCGTGGAGGCCGGCGAGCTGGCCGGCCCGGACGACAGCAGCGAGATCTCGCAAGCCCTGGAGCGGCTGGTCGACCGCTGGCTGGAACGGGGGGGCCTGGCCGACGTCGACTATCCGCCGGACGTGCGTGAGCGCCTGTCCCGGCGCAGCCGCACCCGCGACCTGGCCGAGGTGCTGCGCGGCCTGAGGGTATGAGCACGCGCCTGCTCGACGGCCTGCTGGCCGCCTCGCTGGTGACCATGACCTGGGCCAAGATCCACTGGCAGGCCGGCAGCCTCGACCTCACCATCGGCAACATCACCGCCTCCGCCTTCGTGGCGGCGTTCCTGATCGACCGCCTGCAGCGCCGCGACGATGCGCTGCCCCGTCCCGCCATCACCCTCTGCGGGTTCATGCTCACGTTCCTGGCCGTCTACCTGGCCGGCTACTTCGACCTCGACTCGAACGCGGCGCTGACGTTCTGGATCAAGGGCATCGTCAGCTGGGCGGTGCACTTCCTGCTCCTGATCATGGCCGTCGCCTACGTCATCGAGCGCGGAGCTGCGGTCTATCTGCGGGCGATCCGCTGGTTCGTGGCCGGCATCACGCTGAACGCCGTTTACGGCGTGGTGCAGTTGGCGCTGGTCGTGGCGGCCGGGATCAACCTCGACAAGCTGGTGGTCGGCCCGCTGACGGCGGGCCAGGGCAAGGTCGGCGGCATCAACGTATTCGGGCAGGTGGCCCGCACCGAGAACATCTACCGCGTCAACGCCCTGACCGGCGATCCCAACCATCTCGGTGTCATGCTCTGCGTGCCGCTGCTGTTGCTGCTGCCCGTGTGGCTCTCGGCCACCCGCGGCCGGGGGCGGCTGGGGGCGCTGCTGGTGTTCCTGTTCGTCGTCCAGGTGCTGACACTGTCGCGCAGCGGAGCCCTGGGAGACGTGGTCGGGCTGCTGGTGCTATCTCCGCTGCTGGTCAAACGGCTGCCGTCCGTGCGGTCGCTGGTGCTCGTGCTGGCGCCCCTGGTGGCCGCCGCCGTCGCCCTCTACCTGAGCTCGCCGTTCGTGCGGACGGTGGTCAGGGCCCGCACCGACGTCGGCGGGCGGGGCACCAACACGCATTTCGAGTTCTACCGCCTGGTGTCGCCTGCGCTCGACCCCCACCCGCTGTTCGGGATGGGGTTCAACACGTTCGCGGTGTTCTACGAGTTCCTGACCGGCCAGACCAACTACGGGCCGCACAGCTTCTGGGTGGCGACGCTGGTGGAGACGGGAATCGTCGGGCTCACCGTGTACCTGGTCTACGGCGCCTGGCTGGTGGCGTGCGCGCTCGTGATGGCCCGCTCGGAGCAGCACCTGGCGCGGGTGCTGGGCTACGGCTGGCTGGCCGCCATGGCGGGCACCGCGGCCGCCAACCTGTTCTACCTGACCATGCAGTTCGACTACTTCTACGGCGTGGTCATGCTGGTGGCCGCCGGGCAGTACATCCTGGCTCCGGGCAGGGCGCGGCCGGCGCCCACGGCGGCGCAGCCGCGGCCGGCGCTCAACTAGGCTGTGCCGCGATGATCGCCAAGGCGCTCTTCTGGGGCAGTCTGGCCGGACTGGCCTGGACGCACGCCGGATACCCCCTCGCCGCCGCCGCGGCCGCCCGCGTCTGGGGCCGGCCGGTGAAGCGCGGCGACGTCACCCCCGAGGTGACGCTGATCGTGCCGGCGCACAACGAGGAGCAGGTGATCGGCGCCCGGCTCGACAACCTGCTGGAGCAGGACTACCCGGCCGACCGGCTGGCCATCGTCGTCGCCTCCGACGCCTCCACCGACGGCACCGAGGCCATCGTCGAGGAGATCGCAGCCGGCGACGGTCGGGTATCGCTGCTGCGCTGTCCCCGCGGCGGCAAGCTGGCGGCGATCAACCGCAGCGTCCGCCAGACCGGCGGGGAGGTGCTTGCCTTCTCGGATGCCAACACCCGTTGGGAACCCGACGCCCTGCGCACGCTGGTACGCAGCTTCGCCGACCCGGACGTCGGCTACGTGTGCGGCCAGCTGCGGCTGGAGCGCGCCGACGGCACCAACAAGGAGGGCGTCTACTGGCGTTACGAGATGTGGCTGCGAGCCAGCGAGTCGGCGCTGGGATCGATCACCGGGGGTAACGGGGCCATCTACGCCGTCCGCCGCTCGGACTGGGTGGAGCACGCCTACGGCCAGGATCTGGGGCTCCCCGACGCGATGGTCAAGCAGCGCAAGCGCGCCGTCTACGAACCGGCCGCGGTGGCGTTCGAGAAGCCGTCGCGGCACGTCGAGGACGAGTACCACCGCAAGGTGCGAATGCTGAAGTGGGCCTGGCGGCACATGCTCGAGGGCGGGATGCTGCGCGACGTCACGCCGGTCTATCTGGTCGAGCTGGTGTCGCACCGGGTGCTTCGCTACGCAAGCGGCGCGCTGCACGTGGTCCTGCTGGGCACCACCGTCCTGCTCATCTCGGAGGGCGGCGTCTACGCCCTGGTCGGCCTGGGCCAGGCTGCGCTGGCGCTGCTGGCGCTGGCCGGGCGGCTCGGCCTGCCGGTCCCCGGAGCGGCTCTCGCCTACTACTACGTGCTCGTCTCCTGGTCGACGATCGCCTCGCTGGCCGACTACCTGCGGTCGGGCGTGCCACCGGTCTGGGACAAGGCCGAGGGCACCCGGTGAAGGCCACCGGCCCCGGCGGCCGGCCGACCGTGGTGCTGGGCGGCCTGTGGGCCGGGCTGGCGCTGACCCGGGCGCTGGGCCGGCGGGGTGTACCGGTGGCAGGCATCTCGCTGCACGGATCGGATTTCGGGATCAGGTCGCGCTACCTCCGCCGCAGGCTGGTCGTCGACGAGGCCGACACGGCCCGCCGTGACGAGCGCGTGCTGGCCGAGCTGCGGCGGCTGGCAGCGGGCGGCCGCGTGGTGCTGGTGCCCGAGCGCGACGAGCACGTCGAGCTGGTGCTGCGCCACTGGGATGAGGTGCGCCGGCTCGCCGACATGCCGCTGCCCGACGACCCCGATGCGACCATGCGGCTGCGCCGCAAGGAGCGGCTGGCCGAGGAGGCCGTGCGGGCGGGGGTGCCGGCCCCGAGGACGCTCTTGGCCGACACCGAGGCCACGATCCGCGCCGCCGACCTGCGGCCGCCGTTCCTGGTGAAGCCCGTCGAGGGGCAGGACTTCGCGCTCGCGTTCGGCCGCAAGGTGGTCGTCGCCGACACGGTCGACTCTGCGGTCGCGGCCTGGGCGGAGGCAGCCGATCGCGGATTCGGGACGATCCTGCAGGAGCTGATCCCCGCATCGACTGAGCGGATCCACTCGCTGTTCACCTACATCGGCCGCTCGGGCCGGCCGCTGGCAGACGTCGTCGGCCGCAAGGTGCGCCAGGGCCCGCTCGGATTCGGCACCGCGGCCGTGTTCGAGGTGCAGTTCGACGAGCGAGTCCGGGACGCCGGGCACCGGCTGCTGGCCTCCGCCGGCTACCGGGGGTTCGCCCAGGTGGAGTTTGCCTACGACCGCCGCGACGAGGCCTACAAGCTGCTCGAGGTGAACACCCGCATGCCGCAGTGGGCGGGGCTGGCGATGACCGGTGACTTCGACATCGCACGGATCGCCCACGACGACCTCAGCGGGCTGCCGGAGCAGCCGTGCCGGACGCTGACCGCGGATGCCCGCTGGATCTTCATGGCCAAGGACGTGTGGGTCTCGATGCAGATGGCCAGGCGAGGGGAGCTGGGACCGTCGGCGTTCCTGGCCCCGTATCTGCACCGCCCCCGGGTGCGGGCGGTGTTCGCCGTCGACGACCCGATGCCGGCGGCGGCATCGATCTCGTACCTGCGCAGCCGCGTCGCCTAGACGTCCGATCCGCGGTAGGCGGGAAACCGCTCCGAATCCGGCGCCACGCCCGCCGCGGCGCACAGCTTGTCGTACCGGCCCTGGTCGAGCACGGCTCGGCCGACGTGGTAGGGGGCGCGGCCGGATCCCAGCGAGGCCTTGAACCGGGCCAGGGCATCGCCGGCCCGCAGGCCGCCGCCCAGGTGCAGCTGCCGCAGGCCCCGCTCCCGGGCGTGGCGCATCGCTTCGAAGTGCATCATGGTCGCCGCCCCGCTGCGCCTGCCCTCGTCGCCGGTCTCGCCGAGGTGGTAGTGCATGGCGCCGCCGCCCACCAGGTAGATCGCGCTCGACTGGCCGGTGTCGATGATGATCAGGCCCTCGCCCAGGCCGCGCAGCGCGTCGAAATAGGCGGCCGGGAAGTGGTAGAACGGCGCGGCGTCCAGCCGGCGCATGGCGTCGAGGTAGCGGACGTGGAACGCCGCCATGTCGTCGGCCACCCGGGCGGTCACGCCCTCCCGCTCCGCACGCCGCAGGTTCCGCCGCCCCTGGCTGCCCATCTGCGCCCGCAGCGCATCGTCGCCTGCATGTACGTCGACCACGACCATGTCCTGGACGTGCGCCACCTCGACGCCGTCGCCGGCCAGCTCGTGGTTCCGCCGCAGCGGGTGGAAGCGGATGAACTCGGACACCGCGCCCCGCTCCCCCGCCGCCCGCCGGAACCGCTCCCGCCACCCGGGCACGGCGGAGGCGGGCCCGCCGAAGCCGTAGGCGGACGTGAGATCGCACAGGCCGCCCGGCAGCGACCGCTCGAGGAACGGATACAGCAGGCCGCGCTCGGCGTAGGCGGCCGGCGCCGCCCGCTCCTCGAGCAACGCCGACGCCGCCAAGAACTCGGGCCGGAAGTAGGGGTCGCCGTCGCCGTGGGCCGCCCAGGCCTCGGCATAGCCCTGGAGGTCGAGCCAGCCGTCGGGCCAGGCCGTCCCCCGGCGCTGGGTCAAGTGGTGGCCCAGTCGGGAGCGACGTCCTCCATCCACTCCTCGCTCTCGTCCTCCGCGAAGAACCCCTTGCGGAGGAGCACGACCGGCACCGTCCGCAGCAGCAACACAAGGTCACGCAGCAGCGAGATCTGATCGACGTACCGCTGGTCGAGCGCGATCATCTGGGAGCGGCGCAGCGTGTTGCGGCCCTCCACGGCGGTCAGGCAGGTCAGCCCCGGCCGCGCGCGCAGGGTCGGCGCATACCGGCTGCGATACCGGTCGACGATCTCGGCCGGCTTCGGCCGCGGTCCCACCAGCGACATGTCGCCGCGCAGCACGTTCCAGATCTGCGGCAGCTCGTCCAGCGACGACGACCGCAGAAATCTGCCGACCGGGGTGACCCGCTCGTCGCCCGGCTCGAACCACATGCCGGCGCCCTGGCCCTGAGCGCCCTGCACCATGGTGCGGAATTTGTAGATGGTGAACGTCTGGCCGTCGCGGCCCACCCGCTCCTGGGTGAACAGGATCGGCCGGCCCTGCGTCCGCCACAGCACGGCGGCGATCCCGGCCATCAGGGGAGCGGCGGGTACCAGCATGACCGTGGCGCCGGCCGCGTCCAGGAGCCGCTTGCCGTACCGCTCGTAGACGCCCGCCATGCCGGCCATTCTAGCCGCGGGCCGGTTCCCGGACCGCTGGGCGGGGGCGTCCCAGCAGCTCGGAATAGAGGTCGACGTGCATCCGCGCGGACGCCTCCCAGGTGAGCGCGTCGCGGGCGGCCCGGGCCCCCTCGCGGGCGGCCTCGAGCTTCGCCGGATCATCCAGCAGCTCGCGCACCGCCTCCGCCATCGCGTCGATGTCGCCTGACGGGACGACGGTGCCGGCCGAGAACCGGCGGACGTTCTCGCCCAGCCCACCGACGTCGTAGGTGACGGCGGGGACGCCGGCGCCCAGCGCCCGCAGCAGCGTCCCGCTCTGATCGAGGCCCGGCCGGTAGGGGAACACCGCCAGCGTGGAGTCGCCGTAGGCGCGGTCGACCTCGCCCTGCGGCAGGTACCCCAGCCGCCAGTCGACCAGATCGCCGCCGGCGGCCCGGTAGCGGTCGACCGGCTCCATCGGGTCGCCGGCCACGATCAGCCGGGAGCCGGGCACCCGCTTGACGACCTCGATCGCGTCGTCGATCCCCTTGTACGGCCTGATCAGCCCGAAGCAGAGCAGCGTCCGGCCGTCGTCCGTGTGCTGCGGTTCGCTGCGGATGATCGGATGGGGGATGACCCGCAGCTTCTGCTCCGCGATGCCCTGCGCCACCATCGCCTCGCGGCCGGCGTCGGAGTGGACGACGATCCGCTGGAACCGGTCGTACAGCCGCTGCCACACCCCGCGCCGCCTGCCCGTCCGCCGGGGCACGACGTCGTGGGCCGTGAACACCATCGGCGCGCGAGCGCGCAGCAGCCACGTGTCCAGCTCGGGGATGGTCATCCACTGGAGGTGCACCAGGTCGGCCGGCTGCAGGTACATCCGGGCCAGCCCCAGCGGGTGCTCGGCGACCTTCAGCGGGATGCGCAGCCGCGACCGGCCGAAGATCCGCGAGCTGACCGGGTAGAACAGCTCCCGCCGGCGGTAGCCGTGCGGCTGGGGCACGTCGCCGAACCGGAAATGCGAGGTGACCAGGTCGACCTCGACACCGAGCCGGCCGAGCTCGGTGCACAGGTGGTCGTCGTAGTCGGGGCCGCCGTACCCGGGCGGGTTGGCCATCAGCACGCGCATCGGGAAGGCAGGGTACTTCCGGGGGCAGGCTCGGTGCCGAGATTCGGGTTAACCCCCGTGTCGGCCGCCGGCCGGCGGTGGAAGATTCCGGCATGAACTTCACTCCAGCAGATTCCAAGATTCACGACGTGATCGTGATCCGCGACCCCTCCGCGGCCGTCTGCGCAGTGGGCGCGGGCCTCGACGCACTGGTGGTCGAGGCGGTGCCCGACCGCATCGACCTGCTCCACCGCCCGTTCCGGGTGTGGGTCGGCTCGCACGAGCTCCGCGCACGTGCCGTCGTCATCGGCTCCGGAGACGGCCCGTCCCCGGCCGCCTACCGCGACTGGCTGGCGCACGACCGGCAGGGCCGGCTGGTCACGGATGAGACCCGGACGAACGTGGACGGCGTGTTCGCCCGCGGATGCCAGGCCGCCCGCGATGCGATCAGCTGGCTGGCCGAGGCGGCGGAGCCGGCCACGGCCGAGCCGGTCGCCGCCTAGCTCCGGGTCACGCCAGCAGCTCCTCGACCGCTTGGAGCAGCGACGGCCTGGGCGGATCGCCGACCAGCACCGTGCGGGCGCCGATCCTGCGCCCGGCCTCCATGTCGCTCTCGGCATCTCCGATCACGACGGCGCCGCGGAGCTCGAGCCCGGGGAAGTCCCGGGCCGCGTCCCGGAACAGCTTCACGCCCGGCTTGCGGCACTCGCACACGCCACGCTCGTGGGGGCACCAGTAGACCGCGTCGACTGGCGCCGTCTCCTGCATCCGACGGTGGATGTCCTCCACGTCCTGCGCGCTCATCCTGCCCAGCGCCACCCCCCGCTGGTTGCTGACCACGATCACCCGCCAGCCCGCAGCTCGCAGCAACCCCACCGCACGCTCGGCACCGGGCAGGAACCGGAACTGCTGCCAGCCGGTGACGTACTCGCCCTCGGGAGCCTTGACGTTGATGGTGCCGTCGCGGTCGAGGAACGCCGTCGGGCGCGAGCCGGGACTACTCCCCGAAGAGCTCATCGTCGACCAGCACGCAGATCGTGTGCAGCGCCAGCATCGTCCCCTCCTGGATCACCGGCGTGTCCTCCGCCGGGATCTGCACCGAGTGATCGCTCAGCTCCGCCAGCCGGTGGCCGTGCAGGCCGGTGATGCCGACTGTGACCAGGTCGAGGTCGCGCGCCACCCGCATGCCCGCCAGCACATTCGCAGAGCCGCCGCTGGTCGAGAGGCCGATGGCGACGTCGCCGGCGCGGCCGAACGCCCGGATCTGGCGGGCGAACACCTCGACGTAGCCGTAGTCGTTCCCGATCGCACTGAACCCGGCGGCGTTGTCGGCAAGGGCAACGGCGGGCAGCGGCGGCCGGTCGACCAGCATGCGGCCCGTGAACTCCCCGGCGATGTGCTGGGCGTCGGCGGCGCTGCCGCCGTTTCCGAACAGGATCACCTTGCCGCCGCCGCGGTACGACCCGGCGATCGCCGCGGCGACGCCCCGGAGCTGCTCGACCGCCTCGCCCTCGGCCAGTGTCTCGACCATGCGCGCGTGGAGCTCGAGCCGGCGGCGGATCAGCCTCGGATCAGCCATCGTCGAGGCTCCAGGTCGTCAGCCCATCGTGCTCGAACGCGAACTCCGTCACCTGGGCGCCCATCTTCGTCAGCCGCTCGGCCACCCGGTGCTTCTTGTGGAACTCGCAGTAGAACAGCATGTAGCCCCCACCGCCGGCGCCGGTCACCTTGCCGCCCAGGGCGCCGGCGCGGCGGGCTTCCGAGTAGGCCTCGTCGATGAAGGAGTTGGAGATCCGCGGCGACATCTGCTTCTTGTACTGCCATGCCTGGTGCAGCAGCTCCGCGAAGTCGTTCAGGCGCCTCCGGAGCAGGGCGTTCTTCATATCCACCGCCAGCTGCTTCTGCATCCGCAGGCCGCTCAGCGTGTCCTGCTCGCCCGCCTCGAGCCGGCTGGTCTGGTCCTCGATGATGCCGTCGGAACGGCGGGTGGCGCCGGTGTAGCAGAGCAGCATGTTGTGCTCGAGTTCGTTGACGACGTCGTCGGCGATCCGCAGCGGGTTCACGATCACCCGGTCGCCGCCGAACTCGACGAAGTTGAATCCGCCGAAGGTGGCGGCGTACTGATCCTGCATGCCGCCCAGCAGGCCCAGGTCGACCCGCTCGATCTGGTGCGACAGCTGGGCGATCTCGTAGTCGGTGAGGGCCAGGCCGTGGAAGTCCTTGAGCAACCCGACCAGCGTCACCATCACGCTCGACGACGAACCGAGGCCCGATCCCGGCGGTGCATTCGAGTGCAGGAACAGGTCGAATCCGGGCGCCGAGGTGTCGCCCAGCTTCCGGATCGCCGCCTTGACCAGGTCGAGCTTGCCGTCGAAGATCGGCGACTCGTCGACCCCATAGCTGAGGTTGACCCCGAAATCGGCGGACTCGATCCTGATCCGCCGATCGCGCCGCGGCCGCAGCATGCCGTAGGCGTAGCGGTCGATGGTGGCGTTGAGGACGAGCCCGCCCTCCCGCTCGGGAAACGGCGAAACGTCCGTGCCGCCGCCGGCAAAGCTGATCCGAAGGGGTGCGCGGGCGCGGATGTTCATGGGTCTGGGGGAGCGTACCGTTAGACTTCGCGCCCGTGTCTCACGCCCAAGCCCCGCCACCGCGCGACGATGTTCGCATCTCGGACTACGCCGCTCGCGTCATCCGCCGGTGGTACATCGTCGTGCTCTGCGTGGTGGCGGCGATCGGCCTGGTGATTCTGAACACCGTCGGGGCGGACACCAAGTACCAGGGCCAGGCGACGGTCTTCATGGGCCAGCCGCTGTCGCCGGGCGGCGGCCAGACGCTGACGGCCGGGCTGTCCACCAACCCGACGGTGGCCTCGAGCTACGTCCGCTCGGATGCGGTGACCGCCAAGGCGGCCGAGGCGGCGGGCGTCACGCCCCAGGCGCTGCGGTCGCACCTCAGCGTCACCCAGCAGGGCGGCACCACTCCGGCCAAGGGCGCAGCGGCCGGAACCACGATCGCGATCTCGATCCGCGCGCCCAAGTCGTGGAGCCGCGACCAGGCGCGGGAGGCTGTCGGCTCCCTGGGCGAACAGCTGATCGCCTATGCCAACACCTACCAGGACGCCAAGCAGAAGCTGCTGCAGACCCAGGTGGCAACCGACCAGGAGACGCTGGACACGCTGCGCAGGACGGTCGACAGGGCGGAGAAGGCGGTGGCGGCGATCGACCGCTCGTCGCTGTCCCCGGTCGACCGGGCGGCGGCAGCGGGGACGCTGCTGGAGACGATCAACACGGCCGGCTCGCGAATCGACGAGATCTCGCTCCAGATGACCCAGAACCAGCTGCTGGTGACGGCCGCGTCCACCGTCGAGGCCGCCGGGTACGTGCAGCAGCCGTCGGTCAAGAGCACCACGGCGACCAGCAAGCGCAGCTCGCTGATGGTGGCCGCCTTCGCCGGCCTGATCGTGGGTGTGATCCTGGCGCTGCTGTGGGACTCGTTCCGCCGGCCCCGGAGCGCGGCCTGATGTCGACTCGCTCCTGCCCGGACTGGCCGGATCTGATGGAACGAGCACCCGACCTGCTGTTCAAGCACTACACGGCGGACGAGCTGAGCCTGCCGTCCGACGTCGTGGTCGCGCTGGGGCCGGTCAGGCTGAGTGAGATCGAGGTCTGCGCCGACACGGCGCGGAACGTCTTCAACCCCGACCACACCGACCCGGCCCTGGCCGAGGCGCTTCGTTCCAGCTTCTGGAGCGACCTGGAGAGCTGGACGGGGGATTCGGCGTAACCCTCCCGGGTACGGTCGATCCCACAAACAGGTCTGGGGGCGGTGGCTCCGACCTGCCGATGATCTGGCATCGGCCGTTCAGATCGAACCAGAGAGGCAACGTTGACGCACAGCACCGATGAGACCAGGATCGGCTCGACGCTTCGGCTGATCTCCAAGGCCGAGCAGGCCGAGGCAACCGGCACCATCGAGATCCAGCGCCTGCTCGCCTGGTACTACGGCACCGGCCTCACGCCGCCGGCGGCCGAACCGCGCGACCTGCCCGACGCCGCCTAGCGCCGCCGATGCGGCGGCCGGGCGCCGGGCGGAGCGACAGGCGCTCCGCCCGGCCGCATGGTCACCTGGGCTCCGAGCCCTTCACGATCGGCACGTCGACGAGGTTGCCCCACTCCGTCCACGAGCCGTCGTAGTTGCGGACGTCGTCGAACCCGAGCAGTTCGCGAAGCACGAACCAGGTGTGGCTGGAGCGCTCGCCGATCCGGCAGTAGGCGGTCACCGGGCCGTCCCCGGTCACCCCTTTGCCGCCGTAGAGCTGCTTGAGCTCGTCGGCCGACTTGAAGGTGCCGTCCTCCTTGACCGACTGCGCCCAGGGGATCGAGCGCGCATCGGGGATGTGGCCGCCGCGCTGCGCCCCCTCCTGCTCGTAGCCGGGCATGGCGATCAGCTCGCCGGAGTACTCCTGGGGGCTGCGCACGTCGACCAGCACCGAGCCGCCGTTGTTGACGATGCCCAGCACGTCGTCCCGCCAGGCCCGCAGACTCTTGTCGAGCGGCTTGGCCGAGTACGACGCGCCCACGGTGGCAGGCTCGTCGGTGGTCAGCTCGCGACCCTCGTCGGCCCATTTCTGCCGCCCCCCGTCCATGATCCTGACGTCCTGGTGGCCGTACAGCTTGAGGTACCAGTACGCATAGGCGGCGAACCAGTTGTTCTTGTCGCCATAGAGGACGACGGCAGTGTCGTTCGAGATGCCCTTCGACCCCATCAGCCGCTCGAACTCGGGCTGCTCGATGACATCGCGCTTCACCTGCTGCTGGAGTTCGGCCTTCCAGTGCAGCGCCACCGCGCCGGGAATGTGGCCCTCTCCGTAGAGGTCGGTGTTCTCGTCGACCTCGGCGACGACCACGTTGGGGTCGTCCTTGTGCTCGGCGACCCAGTCGGTCGAGACCAGCACGTCCTTGGCATATCCCATGTGCCCTCCCTTGGCCATGTGGGCGAATCGGGGAGATAGCTTATCCGAGTTTGGATCCAAAGTCAGCCGCCAGCTTCATCCGGCACCAGGACAGGAACGACTCCACCAGCCGGCCCGGCGCACGGGTCGCCGGCCGCACGGTCGAGAAGTGCCGCACCGGATCGATTCCCTCCACCTCGGCGACGCCCAGCGTGCCCAGCCGCAGCTCCCGCTCGACGGCCAGCGAGGACAGGAAGCTGACGCCGTAGCCGGCCTCGACGGCGGCCTTGGCCGACTCCTGAAGGCCGAGCTCCATGGCCACCCGCAGGTCGCGCTGGCGTACCCCCGCCCGCCGCAGCTCCTCGTCGATCACCGTGCGCACACCGGCTCCGGACTGCATCAGGATCAGCGGCTCGGCCCGCAGCTCGTCGAGGGCGATCGAGCGGCCGGCAAACGGGTGCTCGGCGGGCACGGCGAGAATGATCTTGTCCTCCAGGAAGGGGTCGTAGACCAGCGCTCGGTGGGGCCGCACGGCGCCCACCACACCCAGCTCGAGGTCACGCTCCAGCACGCGGTCGATGATCTCCACCGTGGACTCCACGCGCAGCGTCACCGAGACCGTCGGATGATGCTCGTGGAAGCTGCCCAGCAGCAGCGGCAGCACGTGCTCGCCCAGCCCGGTGCTGGAGCCCACCACCAGATGGCCGGCCAGCTCGCCGCCCGCCTCGGCGAGGTCGCGCTCGAACTCGTCGCGCAGCGCGAGCGTCCTCCGCGCATACCGGTGGACGAGCTCGCCGCGGGCGGTCAACACGACTCGGCGCCCGCGCCGGTCGATCAGCGGCTCGCCCAGCTCCCGCTCGAGCGTTCGCACCTGCTGGCTGACGGCCGGCTGGCTGATGCCCAGCGCCTCGGCCGCAGCCGAGAACGAGCCGCGGTCGGCGATCTCGGCCAGGGTATGGAGGTGGCGCAGGTCCATGATAGGTCCATCTTATGTGATGGACGACGATCATAAGCACCGAGGATCAGGCGGCGACGATGACGTCTGCGATCCGCTCCGCGGCATGGCCGTCCCAGAGCGGGATCGCGCACGGCCGGGGAGGCGCCGTCGTGACCTGGCGGATGGTCGCCGGGTCGTCGCCCAGCAGATGGTTGGTGCCCAGGTCGATGGTCACCGGCCGCTCCGTGGTCGTTCGCAGGGTGAAGCAGGGGACGCCCAGCGCGGACGCCTCCTCCTGGACGCCGCCGGAGTCTGTCAGGATCGCCCCTGCGCCCGCCTCCAGGGACAGGAACCCCAGATAGGGCAGTGGGGCGGTCAGCATCACCCCGGCTGCGGCCAGCCGGTCGCCGACCCCGCCCTGCTGCAACCTGGCCCGGGTGCGAGGATGCACCGGGAACACGACCGGATGCCGCTCCGCCAGCCGGCACAGCGCCTCGCCGATGGCCGACAGGCGGCCTGAGTCGTCGACGTTGGACGGGCGGTGGAGTGTCACCAGCACGTAGCCGTGGCGGTCGAGCCCGAACCCCTCCCACGCCGCCAGCCGCTCCGCGCGGGGAGCGAACCGGGCCAGCGAGTCGATCATGGTGTTGCCGACGGCATGGATCCGGCCGGCCTCGATCCCCTCGCCGATCAGGTTCGGCTCCGCCTCGGGGCTGTGGGTGAACAGCAGCGCGGACAGCCGGTCGGTCAGCACCCGGTTGATCTCCTCGGGCATCGCCCAGTCGCGGGAGCGGAGGCCGGCCTCGACGTGGGCCACCGGCACGCCGAGCTTGGCGGCCGCCAGCGCGCACGCCAGCGTGCCGTTGACATCACCGCCGACCACCACCAGCGACACCTGCGGCAACTCCAGGAGCACCTGCTCGAACCCGATCAGGATGCGGCCGGTCTGCTCGCCGTGGGTGCCCGACCCCACCCGCAGAAACCGGTCGGGTGCCGGGAAGGCCAGATCCTCCAGCATGTCCGCCGACATGGCGGCGTCGTAGTGCTGGCCGGTGTGGACGACCATCTGCTTGGCGCCGCGATCACGGAGGGCGTCGATCACCGGGGCCATCTTTACGAAGTTGGGCCGCGCACCCACCGCGTGCACGATCACCTGGCGCCCCGGCCGGCCGCTACAATCATCTGCCGCGTGCGGATCCTCCTGATCAGCGCAATGTACCCCAGCAGTCCGCACCCGGCGTACGGCGTCTTCGTGGCCAACATGGCGGGGGCGCTGAGGGCACGTGGACATGTGGTCGACGAGGCCGTGCTGGGCGACCCGGCCTCGGGCCGGCTGACCACCCCACGAAAATACCTGCGGCTGCTGCGGTCGGCCCGTGCCGCCTGCGCCTCGCAGCGGCCGGACGTGATCCACGCCCAGCTGATCTTCCCGCCGGGGCTGCTCGCCAGGCTGGCCTGCCGGGACGTGCCCTACGTGATCACCGCCCACGGCGCCGACGTGGCCAACGCCCGCAGGAGCGCGCTGTTGTCGCGTATGACATCGATCTCCCTGGCCCGGGCGGCGGCCGTGATCTGCGTGTCCCGCTATCTGGCCGACCGTCTGCCCGAGGCCGCGGACGTCCCGGTCGAGGTGATCGACTGCGGCGTCGACACCACGGTCTTCACGCCGGCCGAGCGGCCGCCCGGCGACGGTCCCCGGTTCCTGTTCGTCGGCCACCTGAACGAGCGCAAGAACGTCGGCCGGTTGCTGGCGGCGTTCGACGCGGTCGGCCACGGCACGCTGACCGTGATCGGGCGCGGCCCGCTGGAGGATGAGCTGCGGGCGGGAGCGCCGGCCGGCGTGCGGTTCCTGGGCATCGTGCCGCCGCAGCGGCTGGGAGAGGAGATGCGGAACGCCGACGTCGTCTGCCAGCCCAGCCTGGTCGAGCCGCTGGGCCAGGCGCTGATGGAAGCGCTGGCCACCGGCCGCCCCGTGGTCGCCACCAGGGTGGGCGGCCCGCCGGAGTACGTGACCGAGCAGTGCGGGGCGCTGGTCGACCCGCTCGACGTCGAGTCGATCGCCGCCGGCATGCGTGCCGCGGCGGCGCTCCCGGTGCCCTGCGCGGCCGCGGTGGAGGTCGCCCGCCGCCACGATCTGGCTCTCCAGGCGGCGCGGGTCGAGGCCGTGCTGCGGCGGGCGGTCGAGACCGGCAGGCGCTCGCCGCGCTAGGGCGCTTTGCCCAGACCGGCCAGGGCGATGTCCACCAGCGTGTCGGGGTCGCGCATCACCCGTGTGCTCTGCCCGGCCGGGCGGCGCACGAGCTCGAGGTCGTCGATGCAGCTCAGCTGCTGCATCCGGCCGTCGCGCAGGAGCGCCTCGTCAACCGCGCCCAGCCGGCCGGCGAACGTCGTGTAGACCGGCGTGCCCAGGGCGGCCGCCTCCCTGTTCATGGTGCCGCCGGCCGAGACCACCAGGTCCGCGGCCACGATCAGGCTGTGGCCGTCGACAGCCCGCTCGGGGATCAGCAGCGACGGCAGGTCGAGCGCCCGGATCCGCCGGGCCTGGGCATCGGTGCGGGGCAGGACGACGGTGCGGATGTCGCCGCGCAGACCGAGATACTGCACCAGGTCGTCGAAGAAGGGGTTTTCGAACCGGTGGTAGAGGGCGAGGTCGGCCGGCGGCCGCAGGACGACCAGCACCGCCGCCGGATCGATCCCCAGCTGATCGCGGATCGCCGGATCGGGAGTGACGTCGGCCAGGTAGTACTCCTGCAGCAGGCCCGGGTAGCGGGCGATCGACCGCCGGCGGGCACCCAGCCGGCGCAGCCGCGCGAACGGGATCGCCTCGGGCACCACCACACGCGCGGCCAGCGTCGAGTTGAGCGTGTGCTGCAGGCGGGCGTACTCGTAGTCGAACATGGTCGCGCAGCCGACGCGAAGCGCACGCGCAGCCATCGGCAGGTCGGTCGAACCGTGGGCAACGGCCGCGTCGAACCGCCCGCGGCGCCCGAACGCGACCATCTTCGCCACCCGCTCGGCCGCCGCCCGCGCCTTGCCCAGCCGGGAGCCGCCGCCGTGATGGCCGACCACGGTGTGCGCGATGCCATGCAGCTCCAGCAGCTGCAGGGTCTGCGCGTACGCACGCGCAGTCACCTGCACCTCCCAGCCACGCGCCCGCATGCGCCCGATCAGCGGCGCGAAGATGGGCACGTGGGGCGAGTTGGTGAGGTCGACCCAGACCCGCACGGCGTCTACGCCGCTGCGGGAGCGGCCGCGGCCTTGACGGCGTCGACCACCTCGTGCTGCTGAGCCTCGCTCAGCGTCGCGAACATCGGCAGGGCCAGGCCCTCGCGAGCGGCCGCCTCCGTCTCCGGCAGCGAGCCCTCGGCGTAGCCGAGGTGGCTGAACACCGGCTGCAGGTGAAGCGGGGTCGAGTAGTACACGGCGGAGGCCACGCCGGCATCCTTCAGCCGCCGCTGCACGGCGTCCCGCTGGGCGGTTCGGATCACATACAGGTGGTAGATGTGAGTGCGGCCCGGCACCTCCACGGGCAGCGACACCAGGTCGCCCAAACCCAGCCGCCGGTACCGCTCTGCCACCGTGCGGCGGGCCTCGTTCCAGCCGGCGACCTCGGGCAGGAACCGGCGCAGGATGGCGGCCTGCATCTCGTCCAGCCGGGAGTTGACCCCGATGTACTCAAACAGCTTCTTGTCGCGCGAGCCATGGAAGCGGAGCATCCGCAGGCGCTCGGCCACCTCCTCGCTGGCGGCGATCGCCATCCCCGCATCGCCCATGGCCGGGAAGTTCTTGGTGGGAAAGAACGAGAAGGTGGAGATGTCGCCGTAGCTGCCGGCCTGGTATCCCTCGAAGGTGGCGCCGAAGGCCTGCGCCGCATCCTCGATCAGGGCGATCCCCTGGCGATCGGCGATCGCGCGGAACGCGTCCAGGTCGGCGGGCAGCCCGAAGATGTGGACGGGCATGATCGCCCGAGTGCGCTCGGTGATCGCCGCCTCGGCGGCCGCCGGGTCGAGGCACAGCGTTCGGGGATCGATGTCGGCGAACACGGGGGTGGCGCCGGTGCGGGCGATCGCCTCGGCGGTGGCGTAGAACGTATAGGCCGTGGTCACCACCTCGTCGCCGGGGCCGATTCCGAGCGCGTTCAGCCCCAGCTCGAGCGCGTCCGTGCCGTTGCCGACCGCCACCGCGTGGCCGTAGCCGATGGCCGCGGCCACCTCCTCCTCCAGCGCCCGCACGTTGGGTCCGAGGATGAAGCGGCCGGAGTCGATCACGTCGCCCACGAGCTGCTTGATCTCGGGCAGCAGCTGCTCGTACTGCCCGCGGATGTCCATCAGAGG
>Ga0070683_100000150_pt1 | contig 45154 bp, 39 predicted proteins | sample KBSC713LmetaG_FD_64662 | JGI IMG/M metagenome (GOLD analysis project Ga0070683, IMG submission 64662) | Corn rhizosphere microbial communities from Kellogg Biological Station, Michigan, USA - KBS C7.1-3L metaG | ecosystem: Host-associated > Plants > Roots > Rhizosphere ... | reverse complement strand
AGGGAAAGGGGGCGAGTGGTACGGAGCAGTTCCCGTCGGTCGGCGGTCGCGACGGCCTCGACAGTCGATTTGCGAGAAGTGTGTGTTGACAAAAACGGCCTTCTCATGGAAGGCGCAAAGCCCGCAAAGGAACTTCAAAATCGCTTGCGTTGTGTGTTCTTGGCGGCCTTTGCGCCTTTGCGAGACCTAAGCTTTACGGTGCCCCATGCGGCGAATCTCTGCTTCCTCGCCTCATCCCCGGTCGCATGAAAGAGAAGCGTGTTCCTCTGCGTCTCTGCGTCTCTGCGTCAAAGCCTAAGCCGCGTGCGATCATGTTCCTTCTATGCAGCAGGCGACGCACACCCCTCACCTTCCGCACTCCGAGAAGCACTTCGAAGCCTCGGAGTCGGTGCGCGACATCGTCATCGGGATGTCCGACGGCCTGACCGTGCCGTTCGCCCTTGCCGCCGGGCTCTCCGGCACGGTCGATAGCACTTCCATCATCGTCGTCGCCGGCTTCGCCGAAATCGTCGCCGGCTCCATCGCGATGGGGCTCGGCGGGTATCTCGCCGCGCGCACCGACCGCGATCATTACCTCTCCGAACTCGACCGCGAGCGCCGCGAAACCATCGAGCTGCCCGACAAGGAACGGGACGAAGTGGCCGACGTCTTCCGCGGCTACGGCATGTCCGAGCAGGACATCGCGCCCGTCGTCAACGCCATCGCCTCCGACCAGAAACGCTGGGTCGACTTCATGATGCGTTTCGAGCTCGGCCTCGAAGAGCCCGATCCCAAGCGCGCCCGCAACAGCGCCATCACCATCGCCGTCTCGTACATCGTCGGTGGCATGGTGCCGCTCGCGCCCTATATGTTCTTCAAGGACTCCGCACAGGCGCTGACTTTCTCGGTCGCCGTCACGCTCGTCGCGCTCTTCGTCTTCGGATTCGTCAAAGGACGCCTCACCGGCATTCCGCCATGGCGAGGCGGTCTTCAGACTTGTTTCATCGGCGGACTCGCTTCCGCCGCCGCGTACGGTCTCGCCCGACTGATCGGCAAATAACGTATCGCCTAACACCGCGCGCGCCACTGGCGACTCTGTACCTTCAAAGTATGAGATTGCAGGGCAGGAACGCGCTCGTGACCGGCAGCGACCAGGGCATCGGACAGGCGATCGCGCTCCGGCTCGCCGAAGAGGGCGCCGACGTCGCCGTCAATTACCGCAAGAATCGCGAGGGTGGCGAAGAGACCGCCGACCGCATCCGCAAGATGGGCCGCAAGTCCACCGCGTTCCAGGCGGACGTCGGTCACATCGCCGAGGGCCGGCAACTGATCGAGGACGCGGCGAAGGCGCTCGGCCCCCTCGACATCCTCGTTAACAACGCCGGCATCGAAAAGCGCGCCTCCTTCCTGGACGTCAGCGAAGAGGACTACCGCGCCGTCGTCGAGGTCAATATGACGGCTCCGTTCTTCCTCGCGCAGGCGTTTGTGCGCCATCTGGTCGCTGAGAAGCGTCCGGGGAAAGTGATCAACATCAGCTCCGTCCACGAGGAGTTGCCGTTCCCGCACTTCACGCCCTACTGCATGGCCAAGGGCGGGTTGAAGATGATGACGCGCAATCTCGCCGTCGAGCTCGGCTCGTGCGGAGTCACGGTGAACAACATCGCGCCCGGCGCCATCGCGACGCCCATCAACAAGGCGATGCTCAGCGACCCGGAGCTGGTCAGCAAGGTCACTAAGAACATCCCTCTCGGCCGCATCGGCAAGCCCGAGGACGTTGCGGCGCTCGCCGCCTTCCTGGCTTCCTCCGACGCCGACTATGTCACCGGCGCGACCTTCTTCGTCGACGGCGGCCTCCTCTGGAACTACAGCGAGCAATGAGCTACCTGCCGATTGCAGACCACGGCGTCATCGGCGACATGCGGTCGGTCGCGCTGGTGGGGAAGAACGGGTCGATCGACTGGTGCTGTCTTCCGCGGTTCGATTCGCCGAGCATCTTCGCCGCGATTCTCGACGACCGGAAGGGCGGTTTCTGGTCGCTCGCGCCCACGGTCGAGTGTGCCGTCCGCCAGATGTACCTCCCCGACACCAACGTCCTCATGACGCGCTTTTTCGCCGACGCGGGGATGGCCGAGATCATCGACTTCATGCCGATCGGCCGCGAGGCCGGCGGCGAGACGCAACAGGAGTCGCGCCAGGTGGTCCGCATCGCCAAGTCGATCCGCGGCTCGATCCCTTTCCGCATGGAGTGCCGCCCGGCCTTCGACTTCGCGCGTCAGGCACACGAGGTCCACTTCGATCGCGAACGCCGCGCCGTCATCTTCGCCTCCGCGCACCAGCAGTTTGTCCTGAAAGGCGACCGTCCCCTTGATAGCCGCGAAGGCGGGGTCGCCGCCGAGTTCACGCTGGAGGGCGGGGAAGAAGCGACCTTCACCCTTCGTCACCGCGACGGCACTGCCGGGCTCGATCTTGCAAGCGGCGATGTCGACGGCTGCGCCCTGCTCCACGAAACCGTCCGCTTCTGGCGCGACTGGTCGCACCGCAGCCGCTATCACGGGCGTTGGCGCGAGATGGTGAACCGCTCCGCTCTCCTGTTGAAGCTCCTCACTTATCTACCGACCGGCGCCATCGTCGCCGCGCCGACCACCAGCCTCCCCGAATCCATCGGGGGCGTCCGCAACTGGGACTATCGCTATACCTGGGTCCGCGACGCCGCCTTCACGGTCTATTCGCTGATGCGGCTTGGCTACACCGAGGAGGCCGGCGCCTTCGCGACCTTCATGCAGAAGCGCGCCCAGGAGGAATCGCCCGACAACGGCCCGCTCAATGTGATGTACGGTATTGACGGCCGCCACGACCTCGTCGAGGAGGAACTTCCCCATCTCGACGGCTACCGCGGCTCCAAGCCCGTCCGCGTCGGCAACGCAGCGTACGGCCATCTGCAGCTCGATATCTATGGCGAGTTGATGGACTCGCTCTACCTCTACGACAAGCACGGTGCCCCGCTCTCGTATGACATGTGGAGCACCGTCGAGCGGCTTCTCGACTGGGTCGCGAAGAACTGGGAGCAGCCCGATCAGAGCATCTGGGAGGTCCGCGGCCCCCGCCGCCACTTCACCTACTCGAAGCTCCAATGCTGGGTCGCGCTTGACCGCGGAGTGCGTCTCGCGCGCAAGCGGTCGTTTCCCGCCGAGGGTGAGAGTTGGCGCCGCGAGCGCAATCGCATCTACCGCGCCATCATGCAGGAAGGCTGGAGCGAAAAGGAAGGCGCCTTTACCCAGTCGTTCGGGTCCGACGCGCTCGACGCCGCGACGCTCATGATGCCCCTGATGCTCTTCGTCTCTCCGAGCGATCCGCGCATGACGGCGACGATCGCGAAGATCCGCAAAGAGCTCGCCGCCGACAGCCTCATTCACCGCTACCAAATCGGCAAAGCCGCCAGCGACGGCCTCCCCGGCGCCGAGGGTTTCTTCTCCGTGTGCTCGTTCTGGTTGGTGGAAGCGATGGCGCGGGCGGGACAGATCGAAGCGGCCCAACTCCTCTTCGAGAAGCTCCTGAGCTACGCCAACCATCTGGGCCTCTTCTCGGAAGAAATCAGCGGGAAGGGCGAGTTGCTGGGAAATTTTCCGCAAGCCCTGACGCATTTGGGGTTAATCAGCGCCGCGCATAACCTCGATAGGCTGTTAGGGTAGTCACGATGAGCAAACGCCTCGACCTCGATACCGTCTGTCCGAATAACCACAATCTGACCGTGGCCTTCAGCCGCGAAGAATTTGAAGACGCCTTGAAGTCCGACACCCTCGTGTTCCACTGCAACACCTGCGACACGAACTGGCCCCCGACTAAAGAAGAAATCTCCAAATTCCGCGCTGGTTTTGGCGAGAAGCAGGGTTAGGGGCCGGCGGCCGGACGCCCCAAGAGCAATTTTGAACAGACAACGCCCGTGCCGGCGGTCTATCTATTAGTTCTCTATGCTAATCGTTCTGATTATCCTGCTCGTCATCTTTGGCGGCGGCGGCGGATACTACGGCCATCGTCGGTGGGGCTACGGAGGCGGTGGCGGCGTCGGCTTGGGCGCAATCCTGCTGATTCTCCTCATTGCTTATATGCTCGGTCTCTTCCGCTGAGCGCTAACCAAAGTGAATGAGCATATGTGACCAGACGCGCGGACGCTCACATCCTATACTAAATCTGAAGTCAAGTATTTAAAAACTCGTATCCACCCCCGGCACAGCGTGCCCTCGCAATCTAGCGAGGCGTCCTCTTCCTGGAGTCTCGGCCGCGATTTTTACCTGGAAAGGTGAAATTATGCCCGGCTCGCCCGCAGAGATTCGCGAAACCATTCTCGTCGTCGATGGAGACGAGGCTGTTCTCGGCGAAGTTGTCGGCATTCTCAGACACGCTAAGTTCAACGTCTTGTCCGCCCGCTCTGGGCACGAAGCTCTCAAACTCGCCGCCCGGACCGACGGGGCGATCCACCTGTTGCTTTCGGAGTTGGATGCCCCTGGGATGTCGGGCCCGGATCTTGGCGAGGCACTGAAGAAGAGCAGGCCGGACATCCTCGTGATGTTGATGTCGGGTAGCGCCGATGGCAGCCTCCTGGTTCTCAATTACGGCTGGGCGTACATCCAAAAAATCCTGGTTCCGGCAAAGCTGCTGCAAATGGTCACGGATGTGTTGCACGCGCCCGATCGATCGCAATTGGGTGGGCGGGAGTTCGATAGCAGCAAAGACCGCGCTGCCGCGGCGGCTCCGCAAGGCAAAACACAAGAACCGCGGAAGGATTAGTTGTGGCCGGTTCACCTGGCGCCACGCTTGAGACCATCCTGGTTGTCGATGACAACGACATGGTCCTTGCGCTGGTAGTGACGGTCCTCGAACGGGCCGGCTTCCGTGTGCTGTCAGCAGATGGCGGGCGCCAGGCCCTGGAGTTGGCGGCTCAGACCAAAGAGGAGATTCACCTGCTCCTTTCGGATGTGGACATGCCGTGGATGTCTGGTCCGGACTTGGGTGAGGCCTTAAAGAAGGTCCGCCCCGGGATACATGTGATGTTGATGTCGGGCGGAGTGAACGGAGAGCTGCTGGTCTTGAATTATGGCTGGGCGTTTATCCAAAAGCCGTTTGTCCCGGTGAGGCTGGTCGAGATGATCCAAGAGGTTTTACATAGCCCGGATCGTTCGCAATTGGGCGGACACGAGTTCGACACCCGCAAAGACACCATCGGCTGAGGCGATCTTCATTTTCCTGAGGTGGGGCCGGCGGTCTTCATTTGGTGAAGATCGTCGCGTCGACATTCATTCCGGGACGCAGCACGACCCCGTTCGGCAGCCGGTCGAACACAATCTTCACCGGAATCCTCTGCACCACCTTCACGAAGTTGCCGGTGGCATTTTCCGGTGGCAGCAAGCTCATCTTCGCGCCCGTCGCGCCCGAGATCGAGTCCACGCGGCCCTCGATACTCTGACCGTACATATCCACGCGCACCTCGGCGCGCTGCCCGGGCCGCACGTCCCGCAACTGCGTCTCTTTGAAATTCGCCGTCACCCACACATCGTTCAGCGGCACGATCGTCATGAGCCCCTGCCCCGGTTGGACGATCTGCCCCGGCTCGACGGACTTGGCGCTCACCACGCCTGAGATCGGCGCTCCGATGCTCGCGTAGCTCAAGTCCAACTCGGCTGCCGCCAAATTGGCGCGCGCCTGTTGGATGCCGGCGTTCGCCGACGCCGCCTGCGCCGCGCTGACGTTGACCTGCTGCTGACCTGCCCGCGACTGCTGCAGCCCCGCCTGCGCCTCCCGCACCCGCGCCAGCGCCGACTGCGCCGCCGCTGCCGCGTTCTGCGCCGACTGCCGTGAGGCATTCACCTGCTCTTGCGCCGCGCGCAACTGCGCCGCCGCTACGTTGGCGGCCGCCACATACGAATCGAACTGCTGTTGCGAGATCTCCTGCTTCGCGGCCAGCGGTCGCATGCGCGCCAGGTCCGCCTGCGCGCGCTGATTGTTGGCCTCCGCCTGCGCCACCTGCGCCTGTGCGGTCGCGATCCCCGAGGTCGACGCCTGCTGCTGCGCGACTTGGGCCCGCTCATAATCCGCCTGCGCCGCCGCCACCTGCGCCGACGCGCCCGTGGTTCCGCTCGCCGTAGTCGAGCGTGTCAGGGGCACCCCGGCCTCCGCCGCGTGCGCTTGCGCCTCTGCTACCGCCACCGCTGCCTTCGCCTGGTCCACCCGCGCCTGGTAATCGCGCGGATCGAGCTTGACCAGCACCTGACCCGCTTGCACGCGGTCGCCGAGATTCACCAGCACCTGCGCCACGCTGCCCGAGATTTTCGCGGAGATCGGCGCGATATGGCCGTCTACCTGCGCGTCGTCCGTCGATTCCCGATTGCGTCCGTGCAGCCAGAAATACCCGCCAACCAATAGGACCAGAAGCAGGATGGGGAGCCCGAATTTCAGCAGCTTGCCGCGGCCGCGGGGCGGTGCCGCCTCGTGATGCTCCTCCTCGACTTTCTGGAAATCGTGCTCTACCTCACGGGTCTGGGCCATACTCTTGGATTGGCAACCCGGGCGCCATCGTGACTTTTTCCCGCGCCCATGCGAATTCATTAGTAGATGCCGACCCGCCGCGCCCTCCTGATCGCGCCCTGCGCTTTTGTTGGACTCGTGGCCCTTTCGAGGCGCCGCGAGCATCCGTTGGCCGACCCGCGGCGCAATGGAACCGGCGGCCGCATTCGCGTCGTGCTCTTTGCCGATAATGGAGCCAGGGAGACTGTCGAAGTGAACAAGATCGAAAAGCCGGACGCCGAGTGGCAGCGCGAGCTATCGCCGGAAGAATTCGCGGTCACGAGAAAGAAGGGGACTGAGCGCGCCTTCACGGGCCGCTATTGGAACAACCACGAGGACGGCCTCTACAAGTGCGTCTGCTGCGGAACGCCACTCTTCCGCTCCGATGAGAAGTTCGATTCCGGCACCGGGTGGCCGAGCTTCTGGGCCCCCGCCGCCGAAGAGAACGTCGCCACGGAGACCGACGAGAGCTTCTTCATGAAGCGCACCGAGGTCCTCTGCACCAAGTGCGACGCACACCTCGGCCACCTCTTCCCCGACGGTCCACACCCGACCGGCCAGCGCTACTGCATCAACTCGGCGGCCTTGCGCTTCGAACCGAAGAAGTAGCCTGCTGGCGTTAGTTTTCTTTGACCCGCTGAGCCCACTGCTCCGCCATCGTCAGCAGTTCGTCGGCGACTGTGGCGTTCTCATGCCGCAGATTGCGCGACTCGCCCGGGTCCTGCTCGACGTTCGATAGGAAGAGCGCATCGTCGCCCGTCAACGCTTTGTCTCCGTCCGGCGTGCCATCGAACGTCTTCCCGTTGCGGACCAGCTTCCACGGGCCGCGCCGCACCGCGAGTTGCCCTCCCGACGACCAGTAGATCGCGTCGTGCGGCGATTTCCCCGCGGACGAGGCTAGCGGAAGAGCGTCGAAACCGTCGAGCGTCCGATTGGCGGGCAGCGCAGCGCCCGCCGTCTTGCAGATCGTCGGCAGCAGATCGAGATGGCTGCCGAGCTCGCGGATCACCTGTCCTTTCGGGATCACGCCGGGCCACCGCATCGCCATCGGGACGTGCATCCCGCCGTCGAACGCGCTGAATTTGTTCCCACGAAACGGCGCATTGTTGCCCGCCGTCGCCGGCTTCCCATCGAGCCCGGCCCGCGCCTCCCGTGTCGCCCCGTTATCCGCGGAGAAGAGCACGAGCGTGTCGTTTTCCAGGCGCAGATCGCGCAGCGTCCCGAGCACCTGCCCGACCGCGTCGTCCAGCGCTGAGATCATCGCGGCATACGTGCGGCGCTCCGGCGCGAGTTTCGGAAAGCGCTCGTGATACCGCGCCGGTGCATGCATTGGATAGTGCGGCGCGTTGAACGGCATGTACAAAAAGAACGGGTCGGCGCGATGCTCGCGGACGAATTTCATGCCTTCGCGCGCGAAGAGCTCGGTGGTGTACTGTCCGTCCTCGAAAATCTCGGTGCGATCGCGCCAGAGGTCGTGGTAGTTTACGGTCTTCGGCTCGCCCCAGTAATAGCGGTGCGAGAAATAATCGATGCACCCGGCGTGGAAGCCGTAGAAACGGTCGAAGCCGTGGCCGTTCGGGTCCGTATCGGGCGTCGTGCCGAGATGCCACTTGCCGATGAGCGCCGTCGCGTAACCCGCGGGCTTCAGCGCCTGTGCAATCGTGGTCTCGGACGCCCGCAGCGCAGGACCGTTGCCCGGCACGCCGGCGCGGATCGGATACCGTCCCGTCAGGAGAGCGGCGCGCGCAGGCGCGCACACCGGGGCCGCCGAATACCAGTTCGTGAAGCGCGCACCGGCGGCCGCGATCGAATCGATGTGCGGCGTCTGCAGATCGTCGGCGCCCCAGCACCCGAGGTCGTGGCAGCCGAGATCGTCGGCCAGAAACAACACGATGTTCGGTTTGCGGCGATTCTGCGCGGCGGCGGTAATGGCGGCGGCGCCTGCGACAAACTCCCTGCGCGACAACATGCCCGTCATGCTATCCCAATTCTCGCCGCGTCTGCGATATCGTGGTGCGTTCGGAGGGGAGTTCATGTCGTCGACTCGCAGACAGTGGCTCGCGGGTATGCCCGCCGCCGCCGTGGCCGCCCAGGCGCAGCAGCCCGCGGCCGCCAAGCCCAATATCGTCCTCATCATCTCGGACCAGTTCCGGTGGGACTGCGTCGGCGCCATGGGCCTGAATCCCATGAACCTCACGCCCAATCTCGACCGCATGGCCGGGAACGGTGTGATGTTCCGGAACGCTTTCTGCAATCAGCCGGTCTGCGCCCCGGCGCGCGCCAGCATGTTCACCGGCCAGTATCCCGCCCGCCACGGCGTCTGGAAGAACGGCATCGCGCTGCCGGAGAATTCCACGACGCTCGCGAAGTCGCTCCACTCCGCCGGCTACTCCGCCAACTATCTCGGCAAATGGCATCTCGGCAACGACGATTCCGTGCCGGTCCCCGCACGCAACGGTTCTGTGCCGCTGGAACGCCGCGGCGGCTTCGTCGACTTGTGGGAGGGCGCCAACGCGCTCGAGCTGACCTCGCACGCCTACGAAGGCGACATGTGGGATCGCGACAACAAGCTGATCCACTGGGCCGGGAAGTACCGCAGCGACGTCACCACGGAGCGGGCGCAGCAATTCCTGCGCTCCGCGAAGTCGCCGTTCTTCCTCACGCTCTCCTACCTCGAAGTGCATCACCAGAACGACCGCGACAGCTTCGACCCGCCCAACGAGTACAAGGGCAAGTACCCCAACCCGTTCATCCCCGGCGACCTCCGCCCGCTGCCCGGCACGTGGCCGAGCCAGTGGTCCGATTACCTCGCGTGCGTTTCGAAAATGGACGAGACGGTCGGGACCATCCGCAAGACGCTCGCCGACACCGGCCTCGCGCGCAACACGATCCTGATGTTCGTCAGCGATCACGCCTGCCACTTCAAGACCCGCAACGCGGAGTACAAGCGGACCCCGCACGAGAGCTCGATTCACGTGCCCCTGATCGTCGAGGGCCCGGGCTTCCTGGGCGGCAAAACAGTGTCGAATCTCGTGAGCCAGGTGGATCTCATGCCTACCCTGCTCGAATCCGCCGGCCTGCCGATCCCATCGACCGTACAAGGCCGCAGCTTCTTACCGCTCGCGAACGGAAAGACCGAAGGTTGGCGCGACGAGGTCTACTTCGAAATGACCGAGTTCACGACCGGCCGCGGACTGCGCACCCCACAGTACACGTACGCGGTCGCAGCCCCGAAGGTCCCCGGCTGGAAACTGGTGGCAGGAGCGGAGAAGTACGTCGAGTACATGCTCTACGACAACTACGCCGACCCGTATCAGCACGTAAATCTCGCCGGCCGGACCCCGTATCAGCCGGTCCTGCAGGATCTCCGCCGCCGTCTGTTGGCGCGTATGAAGGAGGCGGGAGACACCCCGGCGACGATCGAGCCGTCGTGGTTCCCGTACCCCTAGCAGAGCCGCGACAGTATGGAGCGGTTGTCACAGCGAACCAATCGGCTATAGGAACAACCGCTCCATAACTGTCGCGGCTCTGTTTGACTAGTACAGCCGCGTATCCACCGGCAGATCCGCGAGCTTCCGGACCGCCGAGTAGACTCCGTGCTCGGTGAATAGGAACCGGTGCAACTCTTCGAACGTGGCGACCCGCGCGCGCAGAGACTCGAACATCGCGAGACTGGCCCGCTCCTTCTCCGCCCGAGCCCGCAAAGCCTCCGCGTCCATCCCGGCATCCGGGACCGCGTCGAATTCCACCGCGCACTGCGGCGCCCCGAGCCCGTACACCCATCGGAAAACCGACTCGACCCGCGGCATATGGAACTCGGAAGTGATCACGAGCACCCGCCCAAACCCCCGCGGAATCGCATGCAACACGAGCGAAAAGAACGCATTCCCGAGCGTGTCGTACGACGATTCCTCGAGCAGAATCCGCCCCGGGTCGACGCCGCGCGCAACCAGGTACGCAGCCCCCGCGCGCGCCTCGAAAATGGGAAATCCGCGCTCGTCGACTGGAGGCGGACGGTAGGGCGTCCCCGCGCTGAGCGGCACAAACCACGCGTCGCCCGCGACCTCGATCGCGCGGTCGAACCGCGGCGTCACCCACGGCGGCAGAACTCCGCTCGCGCGGACGCCTCCTCCGGGGATCAGGATCGCGTCGTATGAGCCGCTACGAAGCGTATGCCAGCCGCCGGTGGTCTTTCAGGATGCACCGGTCCATCACCACCGAGAGGCCCGCTTCCTCGGCCCGCTCGGCGGCCGCCTCGTGGACCACGCCCTCCTGCATCCAGATCGCTTTGGCGCCCTTGCGGATCGCCGCCTCCACGATCTCCGGCACGAACTCCGACCGCCGGAAGATGTCGACCATATCGACCGGTCCGGGGATCGAATCCAGGTCGGGATATGCCTTCTCGCCCAGGACCTCCGACTCCATCGGATTCACCGGAATGATCTTGTACCCGGCGCGCTGGAGGTATTCGGCGACCCCGTAGCTCGGACGAAACCGCTTCGCGGACAGCCCGACCACCGCGATCACGCGGCAGGAATGCAGGATTTCGGAGATTTGCTTCATTCGGCTTCCTTCCGGCGCGGCTTGGCGCCGCCGCGCTCGATCGCGCGCTTCAGCTTGCGAACTTCTTCCTCGTCCATATGCCGGTATTGCCCCGGCTTCAGCGGACCGATCTCGATGGGCCCGATCCGGACCCTACGTAGCTTCTCGACCAACAAGCCGAAATGCTTGAACATCAACCGGATCTGCTGGTTCCGGCCCTGGTTCAGGACCACTTCGTACCACGGGTTCTCGGCCTCGCGCAGCAGCTTCAGCTCGGCCGGCATGGTCCGCTTCCCGGACAGAGGAACGCCCCGGCGGAACTGCTCCTGCTGCTCCTCGGTCAGAGTCCCGTTCGCCTTCACGACGTACGTCTTCGGCAGGTGCGTCGCCGCCGACATGATCGCATTCGCCATATCGCCGTCGTTGGTCATCAGCAGCAGACCCTCGCTGTGATAGTCGAGACGCCCCACCGGGTACACCCGCTCCTTCACGCCCTTCAGCAATTGCATGACCGTCGGACGGCCCTGCGGATCGCTGACTGTGGTGACGGTGTTGTTCGGCTTGTACAGGACGAGATAGGTCAGCCGTTTGGGGGCGTGAAGCAGACGGCCGTCGACCTTGATATGGTCGACCATCAGGTCCGCCTTTGACCCGAGCTCCGTGACCGTCTTGCCGTTGACGGTGACGCGGCCTTCGACGATGTACTGCTCCGACTGCCGCCGCGAGGCGACGCCCGCTTGCGACAGGATCTTCTGCAATCTCTCTTCGGGCATTACTCGGCGCCTTCGGCCGGCTCTTCCGAGACGACTTCCGCCTGCGGTTCGGCCGGCGCTTCGGGCGCGGCTTCGACCTCGGCTTCGGCTGCCGGAGCTTCCACCGGTGCTGCCGCTTCGGGCGCGGTCTCCGGCGCCTCGTCCCCTGCCGCCGCATCGTCCGAGAACGCCATCCGGCGGATCTCCTCGAACTCCTTCAACGACGGTAGCTCGCTGAGATCTTTCAATCCGAACTGGATCATGAATTCCTTGGTCGTCTTATACAGGATCGGCTTGCCGATCACATTCTTCCGACCGGCCCCGGCGATCAGCTTCCGGTCGAGGAGCGTTTTCAACACGCCGGCGCCCTGCACGCCGCGGATCTCCATGATCTCGGGCGCGGTTACAGGCTGCTTGTACGCGATCACGGCGAGCGTCTCGAGCGCCGGCAGCGAGAGCTTCAGCGGCGGCTTCAGGCTCTTCACGAACGAGCGGACCGCGTCGTGATGCTCGGCCTTGGTGGCCATCTTGAACCCGCCCGCGACCTCGCGGACCGTCACGCCGTGTTCCGGCTTCTCGAATTCGGCGATCACCTGGTCGAGGATCGCGCGCACCCGCTCCGCCGGCTCCGACAAAGCGCCGGCGAGTTGCGCCAGGGTCAGCGGCTCGTCCGCCACGTAGACGATCGCCTCGATGACCGCGCGCAGTTGGGCGTCGGCGAGAGGCGCGGGCTCGGGCTCGCTGCCGGCCAGCAGCGCGTCCATGTCGATGGAGTTATCCTCGACCACGACGGCCGCTTCGACCGCGTCCAGTTCGGGGTCCGTCTCCTCGGGCGGGGGGACGTCGATCCCTTCCTCCGCAGCTTGCGGATCGGCCGCCGCGGCGGCTGTCTCCTCGGCCTCGGCGATCTCGGGTGGAACGCCCTCCTCGATCGTCTCTGGCTCCGCGGTCGCCTCAGCGGCGGGCGCGCCGGGGTCGGGCGTCTCGTTCTCGACGGCCGCTGATTCTAGCGTGGAGTGCCCCGGGGGTGTTTCCAAATCTGCCATGTCTGTTCTTATTAGATGTAGTCTTTTTCGATTGCCGAAATGGGCTGATCCGACGCGAAGACCGTGTCGAAGCGCTCGTGGCGTAGGAGGGCGATCTCGCCGAATAAGTCCTTCTGTGTCACTACGACCGCCTGCATCCGGACCATTTCCAGGACGGCCAGGAACATCGCGATCATACCCCGGCGGGTGCGCTGCTGCTCGAACAGCCGCAAGATATAGACCGGTTTATCCGCGGTCGCCTCAATGAACTTGTCCTTCAAATAGCGGATCATGTCGCCGACCGTGACCTCGGTCGACTCCACTTCGTAAACGGGACGGGTCTTGACCCGCTCCAGTACTTCACCAAAAGCTTTCACGAGGTCGAAGAGGGTGATCGCCAGACCCGGATCGTCATCTTCCGACACGAACGCCTTGATTTGAGGGTTCGACCAGACGTTTTCCTCGATCAGCCGCTTCTGCTGCAGCATCTCCGCCGCGTTCTTAAACCGCTCGTGCTCGAGGAGCCGGTCGACCAGTTCCTGGCGGGGGTCTTCGTTCGGGTTGTCGGCGTCCGATCCCAAGGCCGGGTCGCGCGGCAACAGCATCTTCGACTTGATGTGAATCAGCGTCGCCGCCATGTAGACGAACTCCGCCCCGAGATCCATGTCCATCTCGCGCGCCTTTTCCATGTATTCCAAGTACTGGGACGTAATGGTCGCGATCGGAATGTCTTTAATTTCAATCTGCTGGCGGCGAATCAGGTCCAAAAGGAGATCGAGCGGGCCGTCGTAGTGCTCCAGATGGAAATTGAGTGGCGATGACACCGCTATTCACGATAACACGCCCGCCGGGCGGCCCTGCGGCGGCCCTTGACAGGGGCACGTCGAGCATGCGGAAATCAAAACTACTACAAAACTAAAAACGGAACCTTTTCTCACGCCCCCATAACCTTTCGAAAACGCCCATCGTCATTTCGATGAACCGAACCTCACATCGTTAAACGGGGCCCCTCGGGCTGGAAGGGTATTTTTATGCAAGCTAGCACTGCTCCTGCGCCACAACCACAACCGAATCTGCCGAAACCGGGACCGAGTCTGGTTCCCCCGGCTCCGCCGACCCGGCGGCGGGCGTGGATCGGCGGCGGCCTGGCGGCCCTCGTGCTCCTCGGAGCCGGCGCGGCCTATTATTTGAAGCAAGGCCCGCAAACGAATACGGGCGGCCCGGGCGCCATCTTCTCGGTGCCCACAGCCGCGGTGGCGACGGGCGACCTTTCGGCCACGATTCGGGTCAATGGCACGGTGGCGGCCGAACGGTCGGCCTCCCTGCTCGCGCCCCGCATTCTCGGCAGCCGCGGCGACTTCAACCGCGGTGGGGACGGCGGCGGACGCCAGGGCGGCGGTGGCGGCGGCGGCAATCCCGGCGGCGGCGGTGGTGGTATGGCCGGCGGCGGTGGCCCGGGCGGCGACTTTTCGCTCGTGCTTCTCTCGCTGGCGAAAGCCGGCTCGCACGTGAAGGCCGGCGACATTGTCGGTCAGTTCGACCCGCAGAATCAGTTGCAGCGCCTGGACGATTACAAGGACACCGTCATCCGCCAGGAAAACACGATCAAGAAGATGATGGCCAACCTCGCGGCCACCAAGGAAGCGCACGACCAGTCGATTCGCACCGCGAAGGCCGATTGGGATAAGGCCGTCCTCGATCTCAAGACCGAAAAGGTCCGCTCCGCCATCGATGCCGAGAAGTACAAACTGGCCGTGGAAGAAGCGGAACTGAAGTACAAGCAGCTTCTCGCCGAATCCGCACTCGTGGATGAGTCGCAGCGCGCCGCGATCCGGTCCTCCGAGCTGACGCGCGAGCAGTCCAAGATCGAAATGCAGCGCGCCCAGACCAACGTCGAGCGCATGACCATCAAAGCGCCGATCGACGGCATCGTGGTCATGGGCAACCTCGTCCTCAATGGCGAGCTTCGCCAGATCCGCGAAGGCGACCAGGTCGCCGCCGGACAGCCGTTCATGTCCATCGTCGACCCCACCTCGATGGTCCTCAACGCCACCGTCAATCAGGTCGATGCCGAGCGCATGCGTCTCGGGATGCGCGCCGGGGTTCGCCTCGATGCCTACCCGGATCTCGCGCTTCCCGGTTCCCTGATCGGTATCGGAGCCATGTCCAAGACCAGCACCTTCCGCGCCAGCTACGTCGGAGAAATCCCGATCCGCGTCAAGATCGATAAGCTCGACACCCGCGTGATCCCGGATCTCACCGGCAGCGCGGAGATCGTGATGCAAACGGAAACGGCCACTCTCATGGCCCCCCGGTCGGCCGTGTTCGACGAAAACGGCTCGTCCGTGGTCTTCATCCAGAAGCCCGAAGGCTGGGAAAAGAAAAAGGTCGATCTCGGCCTGGAAAGCTTCACCAACGTCTCGATCAAGTCGGGCGTGCAGAAGGGAGACGTTCTCGCGACTCAACGGCCCATGTAAGGGCTGCGAGTCCGCGAACAACAGGTAGTCTATGCCATCCAAGGATCTCAAACCGAAAACGCGACTGGGTAAGTCGCATCCGGGCCGTTTCAAAGCCATCGTCTGGACTCTCGGCCTGCTGACTTTCGCCGGCGGCGGGTATGCAGCCTTCCGGCTCACCGGGACCACGGAAATCGAAGTTCCGGTAGCGCGCGTCCGCCGCGCCGACTTCGTCGTCAGCGTCCGCACCCGCGGCGACATCAAGAGCTCCCGCTCCACCATTCTCAAGGCTCCGCAGGTTCCCGGTCTCCGCATCACGCACCTCGCTGCCAACGGCCAGCCCGTCCATAAGGACCAGGTCGTCGTCGAGTTCGACGCGGTCGGCCAGGAAACGCTGGTCATCTCCCGCACCACGAACGTCCAGTCCGTGGATGGCGACATCGTTCAGCTCAAAGCGACTCAGAAGATGAACGACGAGCAGGACGCGATGAGCAAGATGAGCGCCGAATACGCGCTCGAGCGCGCCAAACTCGACGCCAGCAAGGCCGAAGTCCTCTCCGCCATCGACGGCGAGAAGAACCGCATCGGCGTCGGCGTCAGCGAAGGCTCGCTGCAGCAGGTGAAGGCGTCACTGAACGCCCACCAGGTCGGCAACGAAGCCGATCTCGCCCGTCTCGGCCAGACGAAAGACAAAGCCGTCCGCGACCTCGAGACCGCCAAAAAATACCTGAGCCTGATGCAGCTCCGCGCCCCCACGGAGGGAGTCGTGAACGTTCTGCCGAACTTCCGCGCGCAGGGCACCTTTGGCCAGTCGCAGCCGCCGTTCAAAGAGGGCGACAACGCCTGGACCGGCGCCGAAATCGTCGAGATCCCTGACCTGAACCAGCTCTACATCGACCTCAAGCTCGAAGAGGTCGACCGCGGCCGCTTGCAGCTCGGCCAGCAGGTCAAGATCCGCGTAGATGCGATTCCGGACAAGGAATTCGTGGCCGAGCTGGACTACATCAGCCCGATTGCGGCCCTGGTGTTCAAAGGCGGCGCGACCCCCGAGAAGTCGTTCCCCGCCCGCGCCACGCTGAAAGTGCTCGATCCTCGCCTCCGTCCCGGTATGAGCGCGAGCGCCGAGATCATCATCGAGCGCGATGCGAGCCAGCTCATCATCCCGAGCCGCGCCAGCATGGATAAGGACGGCAAACCCGCCGCCTACGTCCAGATCGGCAAGGATTTCACGCTGCGCACCATCGAAATCGGCAAGCGCAATGACGACGACGTCATCGTGACCGGCGGCCTCAAGGAAGGCGACATCGTGGCCCTCGAGAATCCAGCCGAAGCGGCCAAGAAGGCCAAAAAGAAGCTGTAGCGGGAACTGTTTCCATGAAAAAAGTAATCTTTCGTCTGATCGGGCTCGCGATTCTGGTCGGGATCGGCTGGGGCGGCTATCGCTTCTACAAGTCGATGCCGACGCGCCTGGATTCCATCCCGGTGACCAAGGTGCAGAAGGGTGACGTCGTCATCCGCGCCTTCTCGCGTGGCGAACTGCGCGCCGTCCGCGCCCAAACCCTGCTTGCGCCCAACCTCAACGGCACCATTCAGGTCACCGAGCTCGCGCCCCCCGGCGCCCTCGCCAAGGAAAAGGACCTCATCATCGAGTACGACGATTCCGAGCGCAACGCGGCGCTCGAAGAGTCACAGCTCTCGGTCCAGTCCGTCGACGAGCAGGTAAAGAAAGCTAAGGCCGACCTCGCGATCCAGCAGAGCCAGGATCAGGTCGATCTCCTCAAAGCGAAGTACGATGTGCGCCGCGCCGAGCTCGAAGTCAAGCGGAATCCCATCATCGACGCGATCGACGGCAAAAAGAACATCCTCCTCCTCGAGCAGAGCAAGCGAGCCCTCCAGCAGCTCGAAACCGATATCGAAGCGCGCAAGGAACAGGCCGCTTCCCAGCTCGCCGTCTTCCAGCAACAGCGGAACAAGAGTCTCCTCGACGTGCAGCGCGAATTGCAGCGCATCGCGCAAACGCGGTCGCTCGCGCCTATGACCGGTCTCGTGTCGATTCGCCAGAATCGCGGCGGCTTCATCAACTTCGGCCAGGCCGTCCCCGACATCCGCGAAGGCGATACCCTCCAGCCCGGTATGCCCGTCGCTGACGTCCTCGACCTCTCCGAGCTCGAAGTCTGGGCCAAGATCGGCGAGCTCGATCGCGCCAATCTCAAAGAAGGACAGGACGCGCTCCTCCAGCTCGACTCCATCCCGGACAAACAGTTCCGCGGCAAGATCAAGTCGATGAGCGGCACCGCGACCGCCGACGTCTTCTCCGGCGACCCGTCGAAGAAGTTCGATGTTGTGTTCTCGGTCGATATGCGCCAGTTGCTCACCGGCCTGGGCATGTCAACCGCGGACGTCGACCGCATCATGGCGACCGCAGACACGAACTCCAAGAAGACCATCAACAACACGGCAAACTCGTTCTTCGCCAGCCTTCGCGGCGACACTCCCACCGCTCCCGGCGCTCCCGGTGCTCCTGGCGCGCAGGGTCAGCAGGACCAGGGCGGCGATGACGCTGCCGCCGGCGGCGGACGCCGCGGCAATCGGCAGGGTGGTGGCGGACGTCAGGGCGGCCAGAACGGCGCTCAGGGCGGACGCGGCGGCGACCAGAACGGACGCGGCGGCCAGAACGCCCGTGGCGGACAGAATGGCCGTGGCGGCGATCAGGCTAACGCGCGCGGCGGCCAGGGCGGCGGACGTGGCGGCGATGCGCAGGGCGGCGGTCAAGGTGGACGCGGCGGCTTCGCGAATATCTCCGATGAAGATCGCCAGAAGATGACCGACCTGCGCCAGAAGATCCAGGCGGCAACCAACGACGACGAGCGCGCCAAGCTCCAGACCCAGATGACGGAGCTTCGCACGAAGCTCGGCATGGGACCGGGACGCGGCGGTCCGGGCGGACCCGGCGGCCAGGGTGGTCCGGGCGGCTTCGGCGGTGGTCAGGGTCGCGGCGGACGCGGAGGCGACTCCGGTGGTCCGCAGGACATCCTCGCGATGTTCGCCGGCCGTAGCTTCTCCCAGTACACCGAGGAAGAGCGCAAGAACGCCAAGCTCCCGCTGCCTCCCGAGCAGGATTCCCAGGTGACCAAGTTACTGCGTCCGGGCCTACTCGCCGACGTCGAAATCATCGTCGAGAAGATTCCCGACGCGCTCCACGTTCCCGCGCAGGCCGTCTTCGAGAAGAACGGCAAGTCGATCGTGTACGTGCAGAAAGAAGGCAAGTTCGAGCCGCGTGAGATCCAGTTGATCAAGCGCAGCGAGTCGACCATGGTGCTCTCCGGCGGCGTTCAGCCCGGCGAGACCATCGCCATGGCCGATCCGACCGCCGAGAAGTCGGACAAGAAATCGAAGGGTGAAAAGAAACAAGGCGGCGGTGGCGCGATGAGCGGCATGCCGGCGACGAAATAACATGGGCCTCTCACACATCATTCCCGAATTAAAGATGGGGCTGGCCAGCCTCTTCGCCCACAAGCTCCGCAGCTTGCTGACCATGCTCGGCATGATCTTCGGCGTGGGCGCGGTGGTGGCCATGCTCTCGATCACCGCGGGCGCGCAGAAAGAAATGATGAGCTTCATCGACCAGCTCGGCGTGAACAACATCATCGTGGAAGCGCACGAGGCCCTCGACCGCAACGAGCTCCAAACCGTCCGCTCCATTTCGCCGGGGCTGACCTTCCGCGACTTCCGCGCCATCAGCGAGAACGTCTCGGGCCTGGTCGCCATCACCCCGCGCAAGCGGTTCAAGCCCCAAAAGCTGCTGCCGAAGACCAACCAGGACACGCCCCAGTTGATCGGCGTCCTGCCCAACTTCGTCGAGATCAACAGCCTCAAGCTGGTTGGCGGCCGCTTCTTCACCGACGAAGAGAATCGCAGCTCGGCTCCCGTCTGCGTCCTCGGCGAGACTGCCAAGGTGAACCTGCTCGGCTACGACAACGCGGTCGGCAAGTTCGTCAAGGTCAACGATTCGTGGCTCCAGGTCATCGGCGTGCTGACGCCGCAGGCCTCGGGCGACGCCGATGTCGAAGGCGCCACCGCCACCAATCGCAACAACCTGATCATCGCCCCCCTCAACACCGTCATGCGGCGCTTCGAGGACAACACCAGCTACCTCAAGGACGAGATCGACGGCATTTACATGAAGGTCGGCACCAACATCGACTCGATTGAAACGTCTAACGTGGTGCGCGCGATCCTGACCGCGACCCATAAGGACGCCGGCGACTTCACCGTCATCGTTCCCGCCGGACTCCTGGAGCAGCGCAAGCAGACGCAGATGATCTTCAACGTCGTCATGATCTGTATCGCCGGCATCTCGCTCCTCGTCGGCGGCATCGGCATCATGAACATCATGCTCGCCACGGTTCTCGAGAGAACCCGCGAGATCGGTATCCGCCGCGCTATCGGTGCACGCCAGGCCGATATCGTCCGTCAGTTCCTGACGGAGGCCGTGCTGATCTCGATCGCGGGCGGCCTGATCGGCATCGCGTTCGGCGTCACCCTTTCGAAAATCATTGCGTCGGCCGCCGGCTGGTCGACGCTGGTAACCGGTTCGTCCATTGGCGTCGCCTTTGGTGTATCGGTTTTCATCGGACTTTTGTTCGGTATTTACCCCGCCGTGCAAGCGGCAAAACTGGATCCCATCGAGGCCATTCGTTACGAGTAAACTATGTTGTCGCGACTCTTACTAACAGGCAGTCTCCTGACGGCGGGCGCGTTTGCGCAAATGTCGTCCTTCCCCAAGCCGAACTACTTCCGCGAGACCTTTCAAAAGACGCGGACCACGGTCGAGTTGCGGGACCCCTCGAAGCTGAAGGACTACGTCGTCAACGGCAAGCTCGAGCTTTCGCTGCAGCATTACCTGGAGCTCGTGATGGCCAACAACACGGACATCCAGCTCCAGTACCTCACGATTGAGCAGCCCAAGAACGCGATTCAATCGGCGATGGGCGTTTGGGACCCGACCGGCCGCGCCAGCTTCACCACGACGCGCACCACCAGTCTCCCCACCAGCCCGCTCGACACGAGCAACGTCAACGCCGTGCTGAAAAGCTTGAATCAGCCGCTGAGCATGACATTCAGCCAGTTGTTCGACACCGGTACGCAGGTTCAGTCGACCTTCGGCGAGACCAAGTCGTCGAGCAGCGGTTCACGGTCGAGCTACGTCAAGCAGTACAACACGAACCTCAACGTCAATATCTCGCAGCCCCTGCTCCGCAACCGCGGGCGCTTCGTGAACCGGCTGCCGCTGATGACCGCGCAGAGCAATCTCAAGGTTTCCGAGTTTAGCCTGCGCAATCAGTTGCTGAACCTGGTGCAAACCGCCGAGAACGCCTACTGGAGCGTGATTTCCGCGCGCGAGCAGGTCCGGGTCAACGAGCAGGCGGTGCAGACGTCCAAACAGAACCTGGACTTCACGCAGCAGCAGTTGGACCTCGGCGCCATTTCGCCGCTCGACATCTATAACCCGAAGTCCGCTTACGCGCAGGCCGAGGTTGCCCTGTCGCAGGCGAGATTCAACCTGCTGGCCGCTGAAGACGCCCTCCGCCACCAGATCGCGGTCGACCTCGACCCCGACGTTCGGAATCTTCCGATCGTGCTCACCGAGGCTGCCGATCCCGGCGCCGACACGATCCAGGTCGATCGCGAAGCCGCGGTGCAGACGGCCCTGAATAACAGCCCGGCGCTCAAGGCCGCGACGCAGCGCCTCGATGTGGACGATCTCCAGATCCACTCCGCCAAGAACGGCCTGCTGCCCAACCTGTCCTTCGGAGCGCAGTATACGACCAACGGTCTCGGCGGTCTTTTCGATCCGAATCGCACCTCGCTCATCGGCAGCGGCGCCGGAGCGCTGGCCCTCATCCCCGGCGGCGTCACCGACGCTCTCGGCCAGATGTTCGGCTTCGGTTATCCGACCTACCAGGCGAGCTTGACCCTGCAACTCCCGATCCGCTCGCGCGCGGCCTCGGCCACCATGGCGAACGCGCTCGTTCAGAAGAAGCAGGATTCGCTCACGGTTCGCAACCAGCAGCAGAACGTCCGCCTACAGGTCCTCAACGCCGTGACGTCCCTCGAAGGCGCGAAGGAGCAGTTGAAGCTCGCGATCACGCAGCGCGACTTCGCCAAGCTGAACGAGGAAGCGGAGCAGGAGAAGTACAAGCTCGGCACCGACATCAACCAGAACGTTGTGCTCGCCCTACAGGCGCTCGCACAGGCTGAACTGGGCGTCGTCAATGCGCAGATCAACCTCCGCCGCAGCCAGCTCAACCTGCTGACGCAGACCGGCGAACTGCTGGACCGTCGCGGGATTGTGGTGAAATAGAGACGCGCGGAGCGGCCGCGCGACGATGCAGACTCTGTTTCTCGCGCTGCTGCTCGCGGCAGTCTTCGGACTCTTCGTACCCAAGGCCCAGGCCAAACTTCGGGAGACGCTCAAACGTCATCCGAAGTCAGTCTGGGCCTTTCCTTTTTTGCTGACCGCGGTCTTCGCCCTCGCCGCGTGCCTCGCCGGAGCCTGCAGCGTCCAACTGATCGCGCTCGTCCTCGCCTACACTCTCGCACCCGTCGCCTGCGTCGTGCTCGGCGCGGATTTCCTCGCCGTCCTGCTCCTCTGGCTGCCGCTCGAGTTCGCGGCCGGCGCCCATCTCGTCCCGCGGCCCGTCCAGGGCTTCCTCCACAGCGTCGCGTACGGCGTCGCGATCCTGCTCGGCCTCATCCTCTTCCTCGGCTATCGAGCGCTCCCCGGGATGAAGTACAACCTCCCGCGCGATCGTCGCGACTGGCTCCTGCCCCTCATTGGCTTCGCCATCGTCGCGCCGATCCTCGTCGTCGTGGGAGTGGCCATCGGCTTTATCCCGATGCCGCATTGGTCCACGACCCCGGGCGGGAAGATGGCTGCCGCAGTCGGCATCATTTTCGCCGGCACCGCGCTCCCGGAGGAGATCCTCTTCCGCGCCCTCATCCAGAATCTGCTCATGCGCCGCTTTGGCGAAGGGTGGAAGACGCTCGTTCTCGCAAGCGTGATCTTCGGCGCGGCCCATCTCGACAATGGTCCCCAAGCGGTCCCCAACTGGCGCTACGCCATCGAAGCGACCATCGCGGGCCTGGCCTACGGCCGTGTCTTTCAGAAGGCGACCTCGATCACGTCCTCGGCGATCCTCCACACGATGGTGGATTGGACCAAGCACTTCTTTTTCTAGCGCCCGCCTTCAACCCATTTGCCTTTTCTCGCGCCAGTCGTTAGACTTCTGACGATCGGGTCTTAAATTGGGAGGGATCTCGTATGTCACTCAAAAAAGTCGTGCTATTCCTGGGGGTTGCCGCAATTCTGCTGGGGCAGTCCATCACCTCCAGTCTTGTCGGCACGATCCACGATAATTCCGGGGCCGTCGTGCCCAACGCCACTATCACCGCGCGGAATATCGCGACCAACACGCGCGCCTCGGCGAAGTCCGACCCCACCGGAAAGTACCTCCTCTTGCAACTCGCCCCGGGAGCCTACGAGGTCGAAATCGAGGCGCAGGGCTTCAAGAAATACGTCCAGAGCGGAGTCGTTCTGGAACTCCAGCAACAGGCGCTCCTCGACGCGACGCTCTCCGTCGGCCAACTCACCGAGGTCGTCACCGTCCAGGCCGATGCCTCCCAACTGGAGACCACGACCTCGACCGTGGGCGACGTCGTCAACAATCGCGCCATCCTCAACCTGCCCCTCAATACGCGCAACGTCTTCTCGCTGATCTATCTCACGCCCGGTGTCTCAGGCGGTATCGGCAACGACTATAACTCCCTCAGCTACTCGGTCAACGGCGCGCGCGGCACCTCCTCGGAGACGATGGTCGACGGCGCCACCGGCGGCTTCCCCACGGTCAACGGCTTCTTCGGCATCGGCGTGTTCCCCTCCGTCGACGCCATCAGCGAGTTCAAGATGATGGACTCGAACTACTCGGCCGAGTTCGGCCGCAGCCTGGGCAACGTCGTCAACCTGATTTACAAGAGCGGCACCAACCTCTTCCACGGCAGCGCGTACGAGTTCCTGCGCAACTCCGCTCTCGACGCCAATACCTTCTTCTCCAACGCCCGCGGCGTAGCCCTTCCCAGTTTCAAGCGCAGCCAGTTCGGCGGCGTGTTCAACGGCCCAATCCGCAAGAACAAGACGTTCTTCCTCTTCTCCCTCGAGGACCTGCGCCAGCACGCCTTCCAGTCAACCACCACTACGGTGCCGACCCTGCTGCAACGCACCGGCGACTTCTCCCAGACCTTCGCCGCCAACGGCCAATTGATCAAGATCTACGACCCGTTCTCCACACGCCCGAATCCGGCCGGCGGCTACATCCGCGACCAGTTCGCCGGCAATCTGATTCCGGCCTCGCGCATCAACCCCGTCGCCGCCAACCTGGCGAAGTACTTCCCCGCGCCCAACACCGCTCCGAGCAACACCGTCACGAACGCGCAGAACTACTACAACACCGGCTCGCACCTCAACAACATCAATAGCTGGGACGTCCGCATCGATCACAACATCACCGAGCGCCAGCGCATTTTCGGCCGTTACTCCGACCGCTTCAGCGACGACCTTCCCGCCTCGCTCTTCCCCAAGGAAATCGGCATCGCCGAGGGCGTCATCGAGCAGAAGAATTTCATGCGCAACGCCGTCGTGGATTACACTATGACCGCGTCCCCGACCACGATCTTCAGCGGCCGCGTGGCCTTCTCCCGCGCGCTCTACCTCTACGAGAATCAGGGCCTCGGCTTCAACGTCAGCTCGCTCGGCCTGCCCAAGGCGTTGGATACCGCGGGCTACCTGCCCATCTTCCCGCTGGTCAGCACCGGCGGCTACGTGACGCTCGGCAACCAGGACAATCGCCGCAATGCCTTCATGACGTATAGCGCCCTCGCCAGCGTCACCAAGGTCAAAGGGCCGCACACCATCAAAGCCGGCTGGGAGGGCCGCCTGATCCGCGTCAACAACCATGAGTACCGCGACACTTCGGGAAACTACAGTTTCGGCGCCGGTTTCACGCAGGGGCCGAACCCCAGCGCGGCCAGCAGCACCGCCGGCAACGGCTTCGCGTCACTGCTGCTCGGCACGGGCTCCGGCGATCTCATCCAGAATTTCAAGGACGTCGCCGCGCAGAGTTTCTACCACGCGTTTTACGTGCAGGACGACTGGCGCGTCAGCAAGAAGCTGACGCTGAACGTCGGCCTGCGCTACGACCTCGATACGCCGCGCACCGACCGCTACAACCGCATGAACTACTTCGATCCGTCCGCGCCCTCTCCGTTGGCGGCCAAAGCCGGCCTGCCGGATCTGCGCGGCGGTCTCGTGTTCGTCGGAGCCAACGGCGCGAGCCCCTACCAATACAACTGGGACACCAACAATCTCGCGCCGCGCATCGGCTTCGCCTATCAAGTGAATGGTAAGACCGCCATTCGCGGCGGCTACGCCAACGTCTTCGCGGCTTCGCCGCAGGCGGCGCAAGGCACCGTTGGCCCGTACGGCTTCCGCTTGCAGAACACATGGGTCGGCTCGCTCGACGGCATCACGCCCTACGACACGTTGACCAACCCCTTCCCGCAGGGCTTCCGCACGCCGCCCGGCGCGGCCGATGGCCTGCTCACCGGCGCCGGCGGACCGATCCAGGGCGACCTTCGCGACACCGTCACGCCGTACACCATGCAGTACAACTTCAACATCCAGCGCCTGCTCCCCGGCGACGCCACGCTGCAGGTTGGCTATGTCGGCAATCGCGGCCTGCAGTTGCAGCGCAACTCGGAAAGCGGCCTCGATTTCGACCAGATCAACCCCATCTTTCTCAGCCTCGGCTCGCACCTGAATGACCTCGTGGCGAACCCGTTCTACGGCCTGGTCAACTCCGGCGTGCTCGCGGCGCCGCAGGTCTCGCGCGCGCAATTGCTGCGGCCATATCCGCAGTTCACCAGCGTCATTCCGCTGTTCTCCAGCGGCTCCTCGTCGAGCTACAACAGCCTTCAGGTCCGCTTCAGCAAACGGTACGCCCACGGCCTGCAGTTCGAAGGTTCGTACGTCTGGTCGAAAGTGATCGACAACGGCACGAACCACCAGGACAGCTACAACATCCTGGCCGACCGCGCCGTCACGAGCTACGACATCACGCACCGCTTCGTCGTCGGCTACATCTACGAGCTTCCCTTCGGCCGTGGACGGCGCTTCGGCGCGCACGCGCCTGCCGCGGTGAACCTGGTCCTGGGCGGGTGGCAGATCAACGGCATCACCACGATCCAGAGCGGAGCCCCGCTCGCGATCAGCGCGAATAACACCTCCGGCCTGGGCAACCCGACCGAGCGCGCCAACAACAACGGCCACTCCGCGACCCTCACCGGCGATGTCCACGACCGGCTGAATCGCTACTTCGACACCGGCGTCTTCAGCCAGCCCGCGCCCTTCACGCTCGGCAACGTGGGCGGCTACCTGAGCGACCTGCGTACGCCGTACACCAACAACACCGACCTCTCGCTGTTCAAGGAGTTCTTCCCCACCGAGAAGGTCCGCGTCCAGTTCCGCTCCGAGTTCATGAACTCGCTCAATCGCGTTCAGTTCGGCGGCCCGAACACCAGCGTCACCTCCACCAGCTTCGGCGTCATCACCTCACAGGCCAACTCGCCGCGACAGTTGCAATTCGGCCTGAAGATCCTGTTCTGATAGGAGCGCGCCGCAGATTCGCTCTGTCAGGATTCGCACAGACGAGATCGGTCAAAAGACTTACGTTGGTGGGATGTCGTCGCAAGCGGAGTGCGTTCGGTGTGCGGAATTGTGGCGCGCCTATGGGGTCGCGACGAATGAGCATGTCCGCCTGCTGAACGAGCAAGCGCGCGTTGCCGGGGTGAACACCGATCGCTTCCGGGAACTGGATTCTCTGTGCGAGCCCGCCGCTGGTCGCCGCGATGCCGCGCGAGCCGCCATCGAAACCCATCTCGCCGCCGAGCACGCGGAGCCCGCGCAGCGCACGATGACCGCCTGATTCCGTTTACAACACCTTTACAACCTGTGGACACCATAGCTGTTCCGCAGCGCCCCGCATACGGTCCCACTCTCCAGTAGGGTGATCGGCGCACTCAGCCGACAAACTAAAGGAGATACGGAAAATGTGGAAGAAATGGCCGAGGACCGCGGGGGTCCTCTTAATGACGAGCATTTCGGCCTTTGCTCAGTACTATTCGAACGACGTTACGCCCGCGGGCGCCGCGGCCGGTAAACTGACGGGAACTGTCGGCAGCAAGCAGGTCGGCGGCGGCAGCGATAATCACGCGTACCTGATCCTCGGCGGGAACGGGCTCGCCGCGACCGATCTGCATCCGGCCGGTTATAGCAGTTCCATGGCTCTCTCGACCGACGACACACAGCAGTGTGGCTACGCGTACTCGAACGCTTCGTTCGGCAACCATGCGATGCTGTGGTCCGGCTCCGCCGCCAGTGCGGTGGACCTGCACACGTTCTTCACCTGGACCTATTGCTCCGGAAATCACGCCGGCCAGCAGGTCGGCTTCGGAGAGCGGCCGGTGTACTTCACCACCACCCAGCACGCCATGCTGTGGACCGGATCCGCGGCCAGCGCCGTAGATCTGCATCCCATCGCCTTCGCCTATTCGAAGGCGCTCGGCGTTCATGACGGACAGCAGGTCGGCTACGGCTCGAGTATCGCCTATCCCGGGCTGCCCGCCGATGCGCCGGGCTATCACACCACCAGCCACGCCGTTTTGTGGACCGGCTCCGCTGCCAGCGCGGTGGACCTCAATCCGGTCGCCTTCAGCGCTTCCGAGGCCAACGCGACCAATGGCGTCCAGCAGGGCGGCTGGGCGTACGACTCCGTGTCCGCATCGCAACATGCCGGACTGTGGAGTGGAACCGCCGCCAGCTTCGTTGACCTGCATCCCGCCGGCTATTCCGACTCGAAGGTAAACGCCATGACCGCCACCAAACAGGTCGGCGAGGCCTGGGTCGGACCGCTCGGTCTGCCCGGCTCCATCCGCCATGCCATCGTTTGGCAGGGGACCGCGGCGAGCGCGGTCGACCTGAACCAGTACCTGCCCGCCGGTTATACCAACGGTGTGGCGACCGGCGTCGACGCCGCGGGTAACGTCGTGGGCTATGCTTACAACACCCCGGCTTCCGGCACGGCCATCCCGGCCGATGCCATCGCCGTGATCTTCGCGCCCGGCTTCGCCGCTCCTTATACGCTGAACTCGCTGACGCTGAGCGGACTCACTCCGGCGCCGCTGTCTTCTCTCTCCGGGACGGTGTCGATCGCCGCGCCGGCTCCGGCGAACGGCGTCACCGTCAACTTTCTCTCGACCGACACGACCGTGATGTCGACGCCCCTTCCCGTGACGATTCCCGCGGGCCAGACGACCGCCGGCTTCTCCGTCGCGATCAACGGCGGAGCACTGCAGGTTCCGTCCGCCGTGCGGCTCTACGCGACGGACGGCACAGTGCGGAAGTCCGCGACCGTGACCGTGACCCCCATCGTGAACCTCGCGAGCATCACGGTCAATGCGGTGGAAGGCGGCTTCCAGACCGGCGGCACGGTCACGTTGACCATCCCCGCCCAACTGGGCGGCGCGACCATCGCGCTGACCAGCGGCAACACGTCGCAAGCAGTCCCGCCCGCGACGATCACGATTCCGCAGGGACAGACGCAGGCGTCGTTTGCGATCACGACCTCTTCCGTGCCGGCGCCCACGACGGTGCCGATCACGGCGTCCTTCAACGGCCAGAGCGTCTCGGCAGGGCTGAACCTGACCCAGGCGCCGGTGGTTGCCGTGGCGAGCATCTCCGTCCCGCCGGTCGTCGGCGGACAGAGCGTCGTCGGGACCCTGACTTTGACGAACTTCCCGCGCGCCGCGGCGGGCGCGGTCGTCACCCTGACCAGCGGTGACGTGGCCACGCTCCAGGTGCCGGCCACGGTCACCGTGCCGTACGGCGTCTTCTCCGTGAACTTCACCGCGACGACGGTGGTGGTGCAGGGACAGAAGGGCGTCTCCATCAAGGCAGTCCTCGGCACGTCGTCCATCACCACGACGGTCTCCGTAGCCCCGATCCCGACCATCACGGTCCTTCAGGCCGACTACCTGATCGACCTGCAGATGCTGAAGGTCGCGGCGACCACGTCGTTCGCCAACAGCGTCCTGACCTTCGGAACGGACCCGCTGAGTGCGCCGATCGGCACGATGCAGTTCGAGCTCGGGCAGTTCAAAGGCGCGGCCATCATGCCGACGGCTCCGCAGTATGCCACGATCTGGAACTCCAACGGCGGCATGATCACGGTCCCGGTGACGGCAAAGCTGTCGAGCTCGGCGACGGGCGGCGGCGGTACCGGTGGTGGCGGCGGAGCGACCGGCGGTGGCGGCGGGTCCACGACGACCTACAAGCTGACCATCTCCAAGAACGGGAAGGGAACGGTCACGGCCAATCCCACGGCGGCCAGCTACGCGCCAGGCACGGTAGTGACCCTCACGGCGACTCCCGATCCCGGCTCTCCGTGGATCGGTTGGGGCGGCGCGTGCAGTGGCACGGCAACGACCTGCTCGGTGACGATGAACGCGAATCTGTCGGTCGTCGCCAACTTCAAGTAGGCGAAGGGGGTTCGGTGGGGCAGGCGGTTTCGCCTGCCGAGGGCGGGGGCGAAAGCTCCCGCCCTTTTTTCGTGTTCAGCGGCGGGTTCTATAATTCCTGAGTGCGTCAAGCCCTCCGCAGCCTCCTCCGCCATCCCGCCTTCACGATCGCTGCGGTCCTGACGCTGGCCATCGCCATCGCTGCCAATAGCCTGCTCTTCTGTGTCGTGCGAAGCACGCTCCTGCAGTCGCTCCCTTTCCCCGATTCCGATCGCGTGGTCTCCCTATGGGAGCACCATCCGATGCTCGGCAAGCAGGAGATCGCCCCGCCCGACTTCCGCGATTGGCGCGACTGGAATCGGAGCTTCGAGCGCCTGGCCGCCTACACGACCTCCAGTTACTTCGAGCCCCTCCTCGGCGGTCCCGAACCCGAGAAAATCGGCGTCACACTCGCTTCCCGCGACCTGCTCCCCGTCCTCGGCGTGCATCCAGCGCTCGGCCGAAACTTTCTCGAAGCGGAGGACGAGGGTGGGCAAAACGCCGTCGCTCTCGTGAGCGATCGCCTGTGGCGACGCCGCTTCCATGCGGATCCGAACCTCGTCGGCCAATCCCTCGATTTGAATGGCCAGCCCTACACCATCGTCGGCGTCCTCCCGCCGCAAACTCGAATTCCCGAGTGGGCCGATGTCTGGCTGCCGCTCTCGCGTCTCGACGCCGACACCGCCTCTCGCCGGGTCTCGCACGTCCTCATCGGCATCGGACGCCTGAAGCCGGGCGTCCCTCTCGAGCGCGCCTCCGTCGACATCGGCACGATCGTGGAAAGCTTGCGCCGCGAGTTTCCCGTCTCCAACGGCCCCACGACTTTCGAAATGCGGCCGCTCCAGGCCGAGCTCACCGGCGATGTCCGTTCGCCGCTCACCGTCCTGATGGCGGCGGTCGGCCTCGTCCTTCTGATCGCGTCGGCCAATGTCGCGAACCTGCTACTGACGCGCTCCGCCGCACGCCAGCGCGAGATCGCCACGCGGCGCGCCCTGGGCGCCACGGGGCTCGCGTTGGTCCGTCAATTCGTGGTCGAGAGCGGGCTGATCTCACTCTTCGGAAGCCTCGCCGGACTCCTCCTGGCGGCCGCCGCCATCTCCTTGGTCCGCCGACTCGCGGCCGCGGTGCTGCCTCATCCCGAAAGGATCGCGGTCGAATGGCAAACTGCCGCCTTCGCCTTGGCGCTCGCGGTCCTCACCGCCGCGATCGCCGCTCTCGCGCCGTCCATTGAGCTGCTGCGCTCGAATTCCCAACTCAATCTCCGCGGCGCCGGCATGTCCCCGGCGCAGCGGCGCTGGCAGTCCGTCTTCATGACCGCGCAAGTCGCCATCGCGGTCGCGGTGCTGATCGGCGCCGGACTTCTCGTGCAGAGCTTCCGCTTCCTCATGAACTCCGACCCGGGTTTTCAACCCGAGCGCCTGCTGAGTTTTCGCATCGCGCTTTCCCCCACGGAGTATCCGACCGACGCCGCCGCGCGCAGCTACTACGACCGCCTCCTGGCCAGGCTCCAATCGCTGCCCGGAGTCACCGCCGCCGCAACCGTCAACACCCCGCCCTTCTCGCCGCCGACTCGCGGAGGCGGACGCTTCTATGTCGATGTCCTCCCCGACCCCGGGCCCGGCAACTTCCCCGTCGCCCAAATCCGTGTCGTCAGCCCCGGCTATTTCCGCGCTATGGGCATCCCGCTCCAACAGGGCCGGTATCTGCGCGATGCCGACGAAGAGACTCGGAACGTCGTCGTGAACGCCACGCTCGCGCGCCGCTTCTTTCGCAATGCCAGTCCGGTGGGACACAACGTAGTGGTGGGACTCCTCGGGCCCCGCCGCATTCTGCGGCCGATCGTCGGCGTGGTCGCCGATACCAAAGACACCGGCCTGCCAAACGAAGCATGGCCGACTTTCTACTTCATCGCCCGCACCACGGAAGCGACCGTCCTCGTCCGCGCCACCAGCACGCCGACGGCGCTCCTATCTGCGGTCGAGCGCGAGGTCCACGCCCTCGATCCGAAACAGACCGTGAGCGATGCTGCCTCCCTGCAGGAATTGATGGGCGACTCCGTTCGCAACCAACGCTTCTCGATGATCGTCTTCGGCCTGCTCGCCGCCATCGCTCTCGTCCTCGCGGCGATCGGCACATACGGCGTGGTGGCCCACCAGACGCAGCACCGCATCCCTGAGCTCGGCATCCGCATTGCCCTGGGAGCCCGCGACGCCGACGTCTACCGCGCCGTAGTCCTGGCCGGCTTGCCTCCTGTCCTGATCGGGATCGTCGCCGGAACTGCCGTCGGCCTCGCGTTCACCCGCCTGATGCAAGGCATGCTCTTCGGCATCCAGGCTCTCGATACCGCCACCTATCTCGTCACCGGATTGCTAATGGCAAGCGTGGCGTTGACCGCGATGGCAGTCCCAGCCCGTCGCGCAACGAAGATCGACCCCGTCTCAGCCCTCCGCGTCGGCTAGCCCGGCGCGCGGGCAACCTCCTTGACTCCGACGCGGTAAGACGGTATCTTACCATTATGAAGACGAGAATATCGTCAAAGGGCCAGATCGTGCTGCCGGCGGAGTTTCGGCAAATGGACCGGATCGAGCCAGGCCAGGAATTCGACGTCGAGCGTCTCGATCGCGGCGATTATCGACTCGTCCGCCGTTCGGCTCCGCCGAACGAAGGCGTTATCGATTGGCTGCTCGCCTGCCCGCAGAAGGATTACTTCGTGCCGATTGAGTCCGAATCGACGGATACGTTGTGAAGTATCTGGTCGATGCCAACGTTCTGAGCGAGCCTACAAAACCCACCCCCAATCCGCGCGTAATCGCTTGGCTTCGCGCGCATCAGTCGGAGATTGCCGTCGATCCGATCATCCTGGGCGAACTGCGATTCGGGATTCTGATCCTGGCAGAGGGCAAGAAGCGGACCGTCCTCGAACGTTGGTTCGCCGCGGGTATCGACTCTCTTCACTGCCTCCCCTGGGAGGCGGACACCGGTCTCCAATGGGCGGAACTTCTTGCTGATCTTCGCTCCACCGGCAAAGCCATGCCAATCAAGGACAGTCTCATCGCTGCCACGGCGTTGGTCCACGGCTTAGTCGTGGCCACCCGAAACCGCTCGGACTTTGCAAAAGCCGGCGTGCGAATCGTCGACCCGTTCGCGGGTTGACCCCCCCCACCTTGTACGTTCCCGCCCCGCGCCTCCCACCATCCGGACGTAAACTCTCTTACAGGATGTCCCGGGCCCGCATCGACCTCATCGAACCCCTCGCCGCCTTCGCCTTCATCATGGCCTACATCTGGGACCTCCGCTTCACCCATCACAATCTGTGGCTCGCGATCCTGGCCGGCATCGTCCTTTCCCACGTCCTCCGCCACGAGACCGGCAAGGCCCTCGGCTTTCAACGCCGCCACCTCCGCGAATGCCTCGACGAGTTCGGCCCCGCCCTCGCCTTCCTCGCCCTCGCCGCCATCGCCGCCGGCATCCTCCTTCAGACCACCCGACCGATCCGCTTCGGCGACGCTTTCCTCGCTTGGGCCGGCTACCTCCCCTGGGGGACCTTCCAGCAATACCTCCTCAACGGCTATTTCCTGAACCGGTTCGCCGGGGCCCTTCCCGCCCGCGGAGCCGCCGTCGCCTCCGCCGCCCTCTTCTCCGGAGCCCACCTCCCCAACTGGTTCCTCATGATCGTCACCCTTCTGACCGGTTACATCTGCGCCCGCATCTACATCCGTCATAAGAACTTGTGGTTCCTGGGGATCGCTCACGCGACCGTCGGCTTCCTCCTTTTCCTGGTCGTCCCCGATTCCGTCAGCCACCATCTGATCGTCGGACCCGGGTGGTTTAGGCACTAGCCGCTTGTGCTAGTCCCGCACATCCGGTCCCACAACCGGACACTCCCGAAATCCCACCCAACCGAATTACCCTTTTAAACGTCTAAGCTTACGCTCGATAAACGATTGGCAGGCCCCGTGCCCTTTCAGGTGCCCGGAACCTCAAAATGGATATACAGCGTAAAGGTGTAGGCAAGCGGAAAGCGATCCGGCTCACGATCGCCATCGTGGTGCTGCTCGGGATCTTCGCGGGCGTCACGGTCGGACTCACCAAACTCAAGCCGGCCGCCCCCGGCGTCGAGATGTCGACCCTCTGGCCCGACTCGGTCCGCCAGGGTCCGATGACTCGCGAAGTCCGCGGTCTCGGCACACTAGTCCCCGAAGACACCATGCTGATCACTTCGCGCACCGAAGGCCGCGTCGATCGCATCCTGATCCGTCCCGGCACTCCCGTGAAGGCCGATTCGGTCGTCATGATCCTCAGCAGCCCCGAGCTCGAGAACACGCTCGTCGCCTCCGAGTTCGCCCTGAAGGCCGCTCAGGCGGATTATCAGAATCTCAAGGTCACTCTCCAGAAGCAGCTCTTCGACATGCAGTCCGTGATCTCCCAGGCCGAGGCGGATTACAACACCGCCAAGCTCCAGGCCGATCGCGATTCCGCTCTCGCCAAAGAGCAGCTCCTGCCCAATGTCGACGCCGAAATCTCGAAGGTCAAGGCGCAGCAGCTCTACGATCGCCTCCAGATCGAGAAAAAGCGCATCGCCACCTTCAATGAACAGGAGAAGGCGCAACTCGACGCCCAGAACGTCCGCGTCGAACAGCTTCGCGCCGACTACGGCCTCAAGAGGAGTCAGGTCGATGGCCTCAAGGTCCGCGCCGGCTTCGACGGCATGCTCCAGGCTCTGCCGCCACCCATGACCCCGGTTGAAGAGGGCCTCAAGGTCACCGCCGGCGCCGCGCTCGGCAAAGTCGCCCAGCCCTCCCACCTCAAGGCCGAGCTCAAGATCGCCGAGACCCAGGTCAAGGACATCGCGATCGGGCAGCTCGCCGACATCGACACCAGACTGGCCGGCGGCGGTTCCAACGGCCACATCGAAGGCCGCGTGTCGCGCATCGATCCTTCGATCCTGAACGGCACCGTCACCGTCGACGTCGCGCTCAAGGGCTCGCTGCCCCCCGGCGCGCGCCCCGACCTCAGCGTGGACGGCACTATCCAGCTCGAAAAACTCGACAACGTCGTCTTTGTCGGCCGCCCGGTGTTCGGCCAGCAGGACGCCACCGTCCGGATCTTCAAGATCGATCCCGATAACAAGTACGCCCAGGCGGTTAAAGTCACTTTCGGCCGCAGTTCCGTCAACACTATTGAAATCAAAGAAGGTCTCAAGGTTGGGGACCGGGTCATCCTGTCCGACATGTCGGCGTATGACGCCTACGACCGAATTAAGTTGAACTGAATTAAGTTGAACCAGGGTCCGCGAAAATTCGTAACAGGGAGCAATGAAGATGGATAACGAGTCGCAAGCGCTCATTCGACTGGACAACGTCAGCAAGGTCTTTGTCACCGACGAAGTGGAAACGCACGCATTGTCGAGCGTCCATTTCGAGCTCAAGAAGGGAGAATACCTCTCCATCGCCGGTCCTTCCGGCTGCGGAAAGTCGACCCTTCTGGCCATTCTCGGCCTGCTCGACACGCCCAGCGACGGCGCCTACTACTTGAACGGGAAGTCCGTCACGGGCCTTAAGCTTTCCGAACGCGCCCGCATCCGAAACCGTGAGATCGGTTTCATCTTTCAGGCGTTCAATCTCATCGGCGACCTCACGGTCTACGAAAATGTCGAGCTCCCGCTGACCTATCGCGGCATGCCCGCCTCCGAGCGCAAGCGCCGCGTCCACGAATCTCTCGAGCGCGTCGGGATGTCTCACCGCATGAAGCACTACCCGTCGCAGCTCTCGGGCGGTCAGCAGCAGCGCGTCGCAGTCGCCCGCGCCTTGAGCGGCGATCCGCTCATCCTCCTCGCCGACGAGCCGACCGGGAACCTCGATTCCGCCAATGGTGAGGCCGTGATGAGTCTCCTGCGCGAACTCCACGCCGCCGGGTCCACCATCTGCATGGTCACCCACGACCCGCGCTACGCCGATTTCGCCGACCGCACCATCCGCCTCTTCGACGGCCGGATCGTGGAAGAAAAAGTCGAAGCCAAGCACTAAAGCGGGGAAGTCTGTAGGAGATGTGGGACAGACGAAAGTGTCCCAAGGCCTGTTTTTGGCCGCGTGGACACCACGGTTTTCGGGTCCGTCCCGGACTTCGGTCTGTCCTAATCTCCGCAACGGTGACGTGTATTCTTCATCAGCCGAAGGGGGGCGCGATGATAGGTAGGAGAACGACCTGGGCTCTCGTGTTGGCCTTGTCCGCCGGCGCGAATCTGCATGCCAATCGAATCGGAACTCCCAAGCCGGAGTTTCGCCAAGTCTACGCGCTCCACCCGAACGGACGGGTCGTGGTGCAAAACCTCTACGGCGACGTCCAGATCACGGCTTGGGACCGCGATCAGGTCCTCGTACAAGCCTTCAAGAAATCGGTCGACCCCAAGCAGCTCGACGACGCCCAAATCGTCGTCGACTCTTCGAGCGACCTCGTCTCCATTCGCACCCAGTACGCCGGCGCCGACGCCGAGCACCCCGCCAGTATCGACTTCCGCATCATGGTTCCGCGCTCCGCCAACCTCGAGAACGTCAAGCTCATCAACGGCGGACTCTCCATCAGCGGCGTCGCCGGACCCATCAAAGCTTCCTCGGTGAACGGCAGCATTCACGTCGACAAGCTCGAAGGCGAGGCGGAGCTCTCCACCGTCAACGGCCGCCTCGACGCCGGGTTCGACCGCGTCAGCCGCGGCGTCCACGGCATCCACCTCAGCTCCGTCAACGGCTCGATCCATCTCACGATCCCGGCCAACGCCGACGCCATCCTCGACGCGCGCAATCTCAGTGGCGGCATCGAGTCCACCTTCGGCCGCCCGTGGCGCGCCTCCGACGGCCATCGCCTCAAAGCGTCGCTCAACCGCGGCAGCGCCCCGATCCGCGTCCACAACGTCAATGGCGGCATCACCATCAAGACCACCTGGTCCAAGCGCGCCGTCCGCCCCTGGTCCTGAAGCGGCGCCATCTGATACTCTGGCCCCAAAATGATCACTCTTCGGAACGTCGAAAAGTTTTACGAGGGCGGCTACGGCCGCACCTACGTCCTACGCCGCGTCAACCTCGATATTAAAGAGGGCGAGTTCGTCACCATCATGGGACCCTCCGGCGCCGGCAAGTCGACCCTGCTGAGCATTCTCGGCATGCTCGACGGCGCCTGGACCGGCGAGTTCGAGTTCCTCGGCCACCAAGTCCACCGCATGAAGCCCAAGGACCGCGTCGAGCTCAACAAGAAGTACATCGGCTTCGTCTTCCAGAGCTATCACCTGATCGACAACCTGACCGTCTACGAGAATCTCGACATCCCGCTCTCCTACCGCAACGTGAAGAGCTCCGAGCGCGCCTCGATGGTCTGCGACACCCTCGACCGCTTCCACATCGTCGGCAAGCGCGACCTTTACCCCAGCCAGCTCTCCGGCGGCCAGCAGCAGCTCGTCGCCGTAGCCCGAGCCGTCATCGCCAACCCCAAGCTGATCCTCGCCGACGAGCCCACCGGCAATCTCCACACCACCCAAGGCAAGGAGATCATGGAGCTCTTCAAAAAGCTCAACGGAGAAGGCACGACCATCATCCAGGTCACCCACTCCGAAGCCAACGCCGCCTACGGAGACCGCATCGTCGAAGTCCAGGACGGCTGGATCACGGCCGGCGGCAGCCCCGCCGCCGCCGGCAACTCTTAAAAACCCATCTCTCGCAAAGCCGCCAAGGCGCAAAAAAAAACAAAGCGCCCGTGCGAATCCGCGCGCCGCTAGCGCGCCGAGCTCTCTGCTTCCTCAGCGCTCGCCCCCGGAGCTTTTTCTCCGCGTAATCTCCGCGGACTCAGCGTCTCTGCGGTTAGAGCCTTCTTAAAAAACTCATCTCTCGCAAAGCCGCCAGGGCGCAAAGAAAACAAAGCGCCCGTGCGAATCCGCGCGGCGCTAGCGCACCGAGCTCTCTGCTTCCCCCGCGCTCGCCTTGATTGGTCTTTGACTTTCCTTTGCGTCTTTGCGCCTTGGCGAGAGCATGCCTTTTTCCCCCACCACCGTGTACGCTGAAGGAAATGCTCGGCACACCCGACACCGTCCTCGACACCCGCGACGACATCTACAACCGCTACAAATCCGGCGAGCTCTCGCGCGACGCCGCGATCGATCGCCTCCGGGAGTTAGAGCCCGACTCCGTCCTCGCCTCCATCTTCACTGCCGACCGGCAGTTCGAAGCCGGCGACACCGCCGGCGCCGCTGACTCGCTCTTCGCCGCCTTGTCCCAAGCCCCAGGACTCGTGGCCACGTGGATGCGCCTCGGCGCGCTCCAGGAAACCGCCGGCGCCGACGGTCGCCCCTACATCCTGCTCGCCCTCTGGCAAATCATCTCCTCCGGCCAAGTCGCCGACGAAGTCGCCGCCGCCTTCTCCCAACTCGGCGACGCCGCCCGCTCCGTCGACTCCTACGTCGCGCTCGCCGGCCAAACCCAAGCCTCCCTCGGCAACGCCCCCTGGCCCGAGCCCCTCATCCCCTTCCGCCTCCTCCGCGGCATCCAACTCCACGCCCACGAAGGCCTCGACCCCGACCTTCTCCGCGACGTCCTCGATCGCTACGACGCCTGCGCCCCCGTCTTCCGCAACGCCCTCGCCCACTGGGTCGACAACGACGCGATGCTCAACGACGAAGCGGTCTCCCTGCTCCTCGCGATCCTCGCCGAGCGCGGCGCCCCCACGCTCATCGACGACATCTTCCCCGACCAGCAGTACCCGACCAGCGAAGTCCTCCGCCACGCGCAGTGGGCCGTCTGGCGCCTCGGGCAGCGCTTCCCCGAGGAAGCCTTCGCACGCCTCCAGACGCTCGCCCCCTCCGCCGACTTCACCGCGCGCGGCCTTCTCGCCGAACAGTTCTACTTCCTCCCCGACGCGATCCCCGGGCGCCGCGAAGCCATCCTCCACCTCCTCGACGGCTTCACTCCGGACGAAGACCCCGACGAGGCCGGCTACCTCCTCCTCACCGTCTCCACCGTCCTGGCCATGCTCGGCTCGCCCGCCGATTCCCGCGCCGTCCTCGAGAAATACCAGCGCCGTCTTCCCAAAGAGGCTCGCGAGTGGATCCATGAGGCCATGGCCGGCGAGGAGGCATTCCTTCCCCTGCTGAGCGAAGCCGGCATCCAGGACCTCAGCCTCGATCACATCTGCCTCGACGGCGCCCTTCTCGACGAGCGCGAAGACGACGAGTTCGACGACGAAGAAGAGTACGACGACGACTACGACAAGCCCGTCGTGGCCGAGCCCAAGCCCGGCCGCAACGACCCGTGCTGGTGCGGCAGCGGTAAGAAGTACAAGAAGTGCCACCTCGCCGCCGACGAAGACGACGCGCGCGCCGCCACTTCCGTCGACGCCCAGCTCTTCCCCCGTGTCCTCGAGGACATCATGTCGACCGTGATGGACAAACTGAATCGTGCCGACGCCGGCGCGGCCCACAACCTTTTCTTCGACTGCGACCCCGGCATGATCGATCTCGACGAGGACGACCAGACCACCTTCATGCAGTGGACGATGCTCGATTTCCGCGCCCCCTCCACCGGCCGCACCGCCATCGAAGAGTATCTGCGCCGCCGCGGCGGCCGTCTTCCGGAGAAGGAGCGCTCCCTCGTCGACGCCTTTCGCAGCGCCCGTTACAGCCTCTGGGAAGTGCAGCGCGTCGACCGGGGCCGCGGTGTAGAGGTCAAGGACTACTTCGCGGGCGATACGCTCTTTGTCGGCGACGTCTACTGCTCTCGCGACGCAGCCGTAGGGGACTGCATCCTCGGTTATCTCTTCCAAAACGACGGCCGCTGGGAGTTCTTCTCCGATGGCATACGCGTCCCGCGCAAGCATCTCTCGAAGCTCGCTGAGATGGTGGAAACGGGCGCGCGCGAAGCGAAAGTATCGCCCCCCGATTACTTCCGCTCCCGCAGCCACGAATGGCGCCGCGTCGCGATCCGCCTCGCCACCGAATGGCTCGACCAGCTCGAGCTCGCCAACGTCGAAGGCGACCCGCTCGAATTTTGCGCCGCCGACTACGATGTCACCGACCCCGCCGCAGTCGAAGCCGCGCTCCTCGCCGCCGGCATTTTCGAGCAGGATGGACCGGGCAAGCTCGTCTGGCTCGAAACGCCCGGAGCCCCACAAGGCCGCGTCTTCGGCTACATCACGATCGCCGATGGCCGCCTCCGCCTCGAATCCAATTCGCCGAAACGCCTCGCCGTCGGCCGCCAACTCATCGAGAAGCACGGCGGAGACCGCCTCCGCCACGTCGCCGACGAGTTCGACCTAAAAGAATAAAGCCCGTCGCGCCAAGCCGCCAAGATTCGCCAAGAACGCATTCAAAGTCCTTCTTCTTTGCGTTCCTTTCGCCTTTCCCCCGCGAGCACTCGGAGCCTGAACCGGCCAATCTCAAGGTTTTGACTTTCCTTTGCGTCTTTGCGCCTTTGCGAGAGATGCTTCCCGCCCCGCTGCTACAATGGCGACGGGTCATGCAAGTTCTCCAGGCCGGACAACATAAACTCATCTACCTCGAGCTCCAGGCACAGATGGTCGCCAAGATCGCCCGCGACGCCGGCTTCGAAACCCGCGCCAAGGACGGCCAGCGCGCCATCCAGCTCGACCTCACTGCTCCCGCGCGCCAAGCCCCGCTCCTCCTCTTCGACGCCGCCGACCCCGCCAACCTCGGCTGGTTCTCCCGCTGCCAGTTCTATATCGACGGCCGCACCGGCGCCGTCATGCAGACCCCCCTCGCCGTCGCCAACAAGCGCGACCGCAGCGGCCACATCCAGCGCACCTCCGTCCGCATCGCCATCTCCAAGGAACTCCCCGCCAGCTTCCGCCTCCCCGGAAAGCAGCCCCTCACCGAGCAGTCTTTCTACGCCCTCCTCTTCACGTTCCTCACCGCGCTCATGAAACACGGCGTCGCCGTCTGCGGCGCGGGCGTCGTCGAGCCCCTCGCCGGACGCACCGAAACCGTCGGCCCTCGCAACTAACTAGCTTTTTCTGGCGACCTACTGGACTGCCGCTCGACGGGGACTGACGAGACTGTCCCAAGGCCCGTTTTTGGCCGCGTGGACAGCCCCGTCTGTCCCCGGCTTCGACGACTGCCCACCCTCTGTGCCAACATCCCCTACTTTCCTCCCCCAATCGTGCACGCCTTCACACCTCCTGGATTTGTGAGCGCAACGCAACCCAAAAACCGCGGTATCCCTAAATTGGAGTCTGGAGCGGAGATCGTTTCGGGGGGAACGATCTTCGGCTTCCCAACTCGTCATTCGCCGGCTCTTCGGAGCCGGCTTTTTTTATGTTCCCGTCGAGCACCACTCACGCGGGGTAAACTAACCTCAGGCACCGGGATGAAGACTGTCGACCGTACCTTCACCACCATCAGCGGCGTTCCCATCGACCCGCTCTACACCGCGGCCGACGCCCCGCGCAACCTGGAAGGTCCCGGCGAATTCCCCTACACCCGCGGTATCCATCGCGACATGTATCGCGGCAAGCTCTGGACCATGCGCCAGTTCTCGGGCTTCGCCACCCCCGAAGAAACCAACCGCCGCTATCACTACCTCCTCCAGCAGGGCCAGACCGGACTCTCCGTCGCCTTCGACCTCCCCACCCTCATGGGCTACGACGCCGACCACGCCATGAGCGTCGGCGAGGTCGGCAAATGCGGCGCCCCCATCTCTTCCCTCGAAGACATGGAGATCCTCTTCCGCGGCATCCCGCTCGGCGACGTCTCCGTCTCGATGACGATCAACTCGCCTGCGTCGGTCCTCTGGGCCATGTACCTCGCGGTCGCTGAGCAGCAGGGCGTCGACTGGACGCGCGTCTCCGGCACCCTCCAGAACGACATCCTCAAGGAATACATCGCGCAGAAGGAGTACATCTTCCCGCCGCGCCCCTCGATGCGCCTCGTCACCGACACCATCGAATTCGGCGCGCGCCACACTCCGAAATTCAACCCCATCTCGATCTCCGGCTATCACATCCGCGAAGCCGGCTCCACCGCGGTCCAGGAGCTCGCCTTCACCCTACGCGATGGCATCGAGTATGTCGATTGGGCCCTCGAACGCGGCCTCGCCATCGACGATTTCGCTCCCCGCCTCAGCTTCTTCTTCAACGCCCACAGCGACTTCTTCGAGGAGATCGCCAAGTACCGCGCCGCCCGCCGAATCTGGGCCACCGCCATGCGCGACCGCTACGGCGCGCAGAGCGAGCGATCGATGAAGCTCCGCTTCCACGCCCAGACCGCCGGTTGCTCGCTCACCTGGCAGCAGCCCTATAACAACGTGGTGCGCACCGCCATCCAGGCCCTCGCCGCCGTCCTCGGCGGCTGCCAGTCGCTCCACACGAATTCGCTCGACGAGGCCTACGCCCTCCCCAGCGAGCACGCCGTCACCATCGCGCTCCGCACCCAACAGGTCCTCGCCCATGAGAGCGGCGTCGCCGCCACCGCCGACCCTCTCGGTGGCAGTTACTTCCTCGAAAAACTCACCGCCGATTCCGAAGCCGCCGCCAACGACTACATCCGCCAGATCGACGACATGGGCGGCATGATCCCCGCCATCGAAGCCGGCTTCCCCCAGACCGAGATCGCCGCCGCCAGTTATCGCTACCAGCGCGAGGTCGAGGCCGGCGAGCGGGTCATCGTCGGCGTCAATAAGTTCCAATCCGACGACCAGCCCCTCGAACTTCTCCAAATCGACGAGAACGCCGGGAAACACCAGGAAGAGAAACTCGCCAATCTACGCCGCCGCCGCGACGCCGCCGTCGTCGCGCGCACACTCGACGCCCTGAAACGCGGCGCCGAGGGCACGGAGAACACGATGCCCTTGATTCTCGACGCGGTCCGCGCCTACGCCACCCTCGGCGAGATCTGCGACGCCTTCCGCGACGTCTTCGGCACTTACCAGGAAGTCACCCGCCTATGATTCGAGTCCTCGTCGCGAAACCCGGCCTCGACGGCCACGACCGCGGCGCCAAAGTCATCGCCCGCGCCCTACGCGACGCCGGCATGGAAGTCATCTACACCGGCCTCCGCCAGACCCCCGAGATGATCGTGAATGCGGCCCTACAGGAGGACGTCCAGGTCATCGGCCTCTCCATCCTCTCCGGAGCCCACAACGCGATCGTCCCCAAGGTCATGGAACTCCTCCGCGAAAAGGACATGACGGACGTGAAGGTGATAGTCGGAGGCATCATCCCCGACGAAGACGCCGCCGCCCTCAAGCGCGACGGAGTCGCCGCCGTCTTCCAACCCGGAGCGTCCTTAGACGCCATAGTCACCTTCATCCGCGCCGCCGTCTAAAAAGGGGACAGACGGAACGTTTCCCGCCGCTTCCCGTTCGACGTCCTCGGCAACCCGACCTGAGTCGACATGCCGCGCAGGCATGATCACCTACACCTACGACTCGCAGACCGGCGGCGTCAAGCAGACCATCGACTACCAGCTCGACACCAACCCGACAACGCCCATGACGGCGGCGACCTCGCGCTCGGGCGACAGCACCGCCGCGGTGGACGCCACTGCCAGTGGGACAATGAAGGCAGGATGACGTCGCTCAATGGCTCAGGCGGAACCGACACCTACGCCTACGATGCGATGGGCCGCCTCTCGTCCAGCGGAGCGACCTACCGACGAGCGGCGCCGATGACTAAGTGCAAATCCCTGGTGTTAACTGTCCTGATGTGCTCGGTAGGGTTTCTCTGCCAAGCGGCGGAACGTTCGACCGTGGCGCGTGTCCTCGTTCCGATGAAACGGGAGCAGATCGGGGACGTCAGGTTAGCAGGTAAATCGTGTGAAATCCTGGACTCGACTAGCGCATCGGCGTCGCCGGCCGTCGTCATTGCGATGGGCGCGCTTCTCCAGCCAGGGTACGAAGAAGAGCTATACGGGGAACTTGACGCCGCGCTCTCGGCTCTAGGTGCTGACACGCGCGTTGAGTTCTGGGGGACGGGAGCTGCCGCTTCTCTCTTCGGCGGTCATTTCCCCGAAGGGTGGGTGGCCGCCGTCGACAGCCCCGCTCCCGGTCCCATCGCCGACTTGCCGCTAAGTTCTTTTGACGAAGTCTTCGAGAAGATCGCTCGACGTTTTGTCGGCCGTGGACCGGTAAGGGTCTTCTGGCTCGGGGCTGGGTTCGACTGGTTGGACGGCCGCGCCTCGCCGGAACATTTCGTCAGCCCGGTTGAGGGCCTGTTCCCGATAATGGGAGATTCCGGTTTCACTCTTTATCCATTGGCGATTCAGGACAGGCGGTTGAAAACCTCGCTGCAAATTGCGAAGCGATACAGCGCGATTTCCTGGCTGTACGGCTCGGCACTCCGTGTCGTTCAGGGGCCACGTGGCGCCACCCTATTGCAGGCGATCCGCGATTCCGGTGAGGGCACGGTGTTGACGATCAGGATTCCATCGATGAAATATACATCGCGCGGCTTGCCTCCGAAGCTGGAGATTCTGGATACTAGCAGGCGACGTGTGTTGTACTATCGGTCGCTAATCACCGCGCAGTCCACTCCGCCGCGCGACGCGAGTGCGGACCCTGGATTTGGCGGCGCGTTGTATCGGATCGTGCCGCAGTTGAGATACTCGAAGGCACAAACATTACTGGCTTGCGGCGGGCGGCGAGCAATACCTCCAGCGTCGTTTTTGAGGATTGACGGCTTGACACCGGCGTGCGGCCAAGAGCCCTGTTTGAGTCGGACTTCCGCCATCGTGACACCGGATTACTCGGGGGCGAAGCGGCTCTCCAGCCGGCAGCAGGACTTGATCTACGAACAGCTGGGCACGACGGCATGTGCAGGCCCTTTGCAGGTCGAACCGGGCGCACGAATTCTGCTGTATTCGCCGGACGGCAACTGGCTGGCCAGGTTTCACTTTCGCTGAATTTCCGAGATCCGAACGGGCTTGACGAGAGGGCCGAGAATCACGGGAGCGTGGCAGCGTTTTCGGGACAAGCCCGGGGCAACCTGCTCCAGAAGTCCGTGACGTTCTTGCACCATGTCTAAAATACTTCCAGTGGTTCGGATTATGATCGCTGGCGCAATAACATTGGTGGCTGCTCACGCCCAGCAACCCCCGCCCCCTGCTGTGGGGGTTTGCGACATCGTTTCGAATCCTGCCGTCTACGATGGCAAAAGGGTCTTGCTGTCGGGATACCTCGACGGCGGCCTAATGGAAGGGCTTGCCATAACGCAAGACGCAAAGTGGACGGCCTGTCCGAATCGAGGGATTTGGTGGCCAAGTGCGTTGAGCGTCTCCCTTGGGCCTCAGATGCCTGCATCGCTCGTTCGATTGATCGGTCGCGATCGCCTCGTAATGGCCACCAAAATCACCGCGTCAGTGATCATACACGTGAAGCCTCGGCCTCTCCTGGATTGGCTGATTTCGTCGATGAGGCGTGGTCATGCGGACCTGCCTCCAATTCGTCTCGAAGCTCTCGATGTTCTGTCGACGGGGCAATAGAACGGACGTAAGGGACCCGCCTCCCAAAAACTCTGCCACTCTGATCTGGAATTCGGTAAGCGCCCGGCCGAGGCTCTGGCCGTCTTGATCTGAGAGATGAAGGTCTAACGGCTGAAGAGCTTCGACGCCAACGCCGGCCGCATGTACTTCCCCGACGGCAGCTACTGGGACATGTACGCTCAATCCGCCGGCGGTGAAGACGACGCGGGCACGCTCTACCCCACCGCTTTCCACGACACCAACGGCAATCGCATCGAGGCCGATTACGCGCCCGGCATCGGACTCAGCTACACCGGCAGCAGCGCCCGCATCACCGGCGTCCGCGACAGCCGGTGGATTGGCATTCCCGGCTCCTACTCCGTCTTCTGGACCACCTACAACAACGACCCCATCCCGCACCTGATCCATCTCACCGGCCCCGACTCGGCGAACACCACCTTCTCCTATCTCGCCAACCAAACTCTCGCCTCGCCCTTCGACGGCGTCGTGACCGGCCCGGCCACGCTCCTCCAGAAGGCCACCACCGACGGCCTCAATCTCACCACCAGCTTCAGCTATAGTCAGAACTCCGGCGAACTCTCGCAGGTCACCACGCCCCTCGGCGGCAGCGTCTCCTGGAACTACCGCACCTACACCTACTCCGGAAACCGCAGCTACCGCGAGGTCCAAAGCCGCCAAGTCTCCGGCTCGACCAGCCCCGCGCCC
>Ga0070683_100000148_pt1 | contig 45536 bp, 27 predicted proteins | sample KBSC713LmetaG_FD_64662 | JGI IMG/M metagenome (GOLD analysis project Ga0070683, IMG submission 64662) | Corn rhizosphere microbial communities from Kellogg Biological Station, Michigan, USA - KBS C7.1-3L metaG | ecosystem: Host-associated > Plants > Roots > Rhizosphere ... | reverse complement strand
TGTCGGACTTGGTGATGATCGCGTTGTCGCGGCCGACAACTCGAAGCGTCAGCTGACGATCGGTCTCGCCGACGACATTGCCCGAAAAAGTACGGCCATCGCGCGTGGTGACGAGCACCATCCGATACGCCTCGGGCACATCGGCATTCGGATTGAGCACGTTGGCGAGGAGGTACTCGAAGTTGGCGCGATTCGAGCCGGTCAGGTCCGGGCCGACGACACCGCCTTCGCCGTACATCTTGTGACATGGGCCACAGGTCCGCATGAAGACGGAGTGGCCGTTTTGCGCATTCGCACTCTTCATCGCCGTGTCGTTGACCAGGCCCTTGTATCTCGAATACGCCCGGTCCTCCACGGCGTCGTCAGGAATCGGGCCCCACACATCGGCGAATCTCGTGCCGACGACTCTTCGTACCTGGCGGGCGAGATGCGGCGGAACGTCCTGACGCGGGACGCTGCCGGCCGCGAGCGCATCGGTCAGCATCCGCGCGTATCGGCCGCGTGATGCGAGCGTTTGCACCGCCTCGGTCTTCTCTGCGGCAGTGAACGTCTGATAGCGGGAGATCAGCAACTTCCCGAGTGACTCGTCGTCGAACGATGCTGCCGATCGGATGGCGTCGAGGCGAAGCGCTGGATCGTCAATCAATGACGGCAGAATCGGGGCGAGCTGGGGCCGCCGCTGGAGCGTCAGCGTCTGGAGCGCCTTCCGCCGCTCGTCAACCGGCGCAGCCGGGTCGCGAACCATCTGGATCTGGCCGATCGTCGCATCCGCGTCGTTGAATTTTTGATTTACGTCGGACGCGAGGCGCGCCAGCGCTGCGTCGCCGCGCCTGAGTCGCGCGTACACGGTTGGCCATTCCGTGGGAGCGGCGACGTCATAGCGGCCGTCGAGTCCATCGCGTATCCCCTCGAGCATGTCGCGTTCGGTGGCCGGGGCTCTTGCGAGCGCCCGCACCGATGCGTCGATGGCGTCGGCGTCCACGGTGCGCCGCGCGATGAACCGCGCAAGGATGGGAATCCGGCTACTCGCGGCTCGTTCGAGCGCGAATCCTGGATTGGCCGCGACCAGCGGCTCGACGCCAAACCAGATCATTCGCGAAAGGTTTTGATCGGCGACATCTTCGGCGTGGGTCATGAGCCCGGTGGCGACAGTCCATCGGACGTCGGTGCTCAGCCGCTGAAGCGCCGAAGCCAGGTAGAGACGGACAACAGGGGAGCGATCGTCTCTGGCGAGCTGTGAGAATCTCTGCATCGCCGAGTCCGGCGGCGATCGATCCTCACATAGCAGCTGTATCGCCCACGCACGCACGTACTCGTCTCGATCGTTCAACGCGACGACGAGCGCGTCCGGCGTCCACCCGTGGGTCACGTGCAGTGCCCACATCGCGCGCAGGCGATGATCGGGATTGGCACTCGACTGGAAAAGGCGGTGCAGTTCGGCCGACGCCTCCGGCTTCAGCGAACCGGTTGCCGCGCGAGCCTGAAGAATCGTGCGCGCGCGCCGCGCGTGCCAGTCGCTCCGGCTGGTTTGCAGCCCGACGAGCTCCGCGTCGGTCAGCTTCGAAAGGTCGCCGTATCGTCCCGGCCAGTCTTCGGCGAGGGAGTGCTGCGGCGCGATTCTGAAGATCCGGCCGGTTTCCTTCTGTCGGACTTCCATGCCGCAGATGTCGCTGTCGTGCCAATCGAGCACGTACACGGCGCCGTCCGGGCCGACTTCCATGCTGAACCCGATCCATTGCGCGTTGTTGGCAAGAAGAAAGTCGTCGCCGTGATGAGCGATGAATCCGGATCCCTGGCGCTCGAGCACGTCCGACAGCACCGCGTGCTCGTGGATGTTGGCCATGAAGATGCGGCCCTGCTGCGAAGACGGGAAAGCATCGGACTGATAGATGCGGGCGCCGCCGTGTGCCGATCGGTGGCGATGATCCGCAATTGTCTGAATATCGCTGTAGACGTATGGGTTGAAGTGCTGACCGCCCTGCCGCTGGTAGATCCCGCCGGGAATGACGTGGAACAGATGCGGGATGACGCACGCCGTGATGAAGAGCTGTCCTTTCGCGTCGTAGTCGATGCCCCACGGGTTGCTGAATCCATGGGCGACGACCTCGAACACATCTTTGGTCGGGTGATAGCGCCAGACACCGCCGTTGATTTCGACGCCGTCGCCCGATAACACGTCTTCCGGAAACGGTTCGTCGCGATTGTAGAGCCGACCTTTGCCTTCAGGTTTCCTTACTTTCGACGAGGTGGCGTAGCCCTGAAGGCCGTAGAGCCAGCCATCAGGGCCCCAGTGCAGGCTGTTCACGACCTCGTGTCGATCGCGTATGCCCCATCCGGTCAGACGGACCTCGATGTTGGCGACATCCGCCTTGTCGTCGCCGTCTCGATCGGGGATGAACAGCAGGTTGGGCGGTGCGGCGACGAAGACACCGCCGAATCCAACGGCGAGTGCCGATGGAAAGACGATCCCGTCCATGAAAACCTTGCGCGTGTCGGCGATGCCGTCGTGGTTGGTATCCTCGAGAATGACAATGCGGCTGTTGCCCGCGGCTGAGAATCCCTGCACCCGGGACTCGTAGTCGCGGTTCTCGGCGACCCACAGGCGGCCGCGATCGTCCCAGCAGAACGCCATCGGTTGAACGATCATCGGTTCGGCGGCCCACGCGTTCACGCGATAACCGTCAACCAGCGACATCTCGGCAACCGCCTCGTCGGCGGTCAAAAACTTTGCCTGGCGTCCTTCTCTCTGGGCAACCGTCCAGAGGGCCGACGTCGCATACGCGGATCGGTTGCCGGTGTACTCGGCCCACGCGGCATCCATTGCCACATCGTTCAGCGCGCCGTTGTAGATGAGAAACTGATAGCGGACGATCTCCGTGTTCCCCTTCTTGATGGTCCATGCGCCACCCGGCGCTCGCAGCGCGCCGACGCCAGACTGCCGATCGACTTGCCATGTTTGCGGATACCCGGCGTTGTCGGGATAGTCGAAGATGGCGACGTGCGCTGCCGCGGCCGCGTTCGCCCCGGGCGCGGCGACGTCGATCCACATGGCGCGCTGGCCGGCGGCGCGGTCGTTGCGCTGACGAGCCGCGTTGACGATGTCGCCCGTGCGACCACCGCGCCAGAGTTGCAGAAACACCCCGGCGTTCTCCGCCGTGCCGCTTTGCCCCGCGGCGGCCGACCCGATCGTGACGTCTGTTCGCGCCTGTCCGCGCCATTCCAGGCTCAGTACGTACCGTCCCTTCGCCTCACGCATCGTCCAGCGAGCCGTTTCGGTCAGGAGTGGAGTGCCCGAAGCATCGAGCAGGTCGTACACGGTTTCCCATCCAACCTGCTCTCCAGATGCTTGCGTGATCGTCGCAGACTGACGACGCCAGAACGCTGCCTGCGTATTGTGGAAGAAGTCGCGTCCGTTGAGGTTCGTGAATCCCCAGAACAGTCCGGCGGGATCCGTCAGCACCGTTCTGCCATCGGGAGCCGCGATCGGATGGATATTCGGACGAGTCCCGGGCCCGGCGTTCTGCGTGAGAATCGGTTGACGATTGCCAGTTCGGAAGACGGAGATGGTTCCGGCCCGCGGATCCTGACGAGCTGTCAGGCCTCTGGGTGTCGTCGTCCCGGAGCGTGCTTGATCGGTGTGCCGCAGTTCCAGCGATGCACGCCCCAGCGCTACCGTGCCGGCGAGGATCCCGATGACGAGAGCGAAGCGTGGATTGAAGTGCATGGCGCGCTCGAATGACGGGATTATGGCACTCTGAAATGCCGCGTGGTGAATTCTGAATGAGAAGCCGAACGCGAAGCGTTCGGCCAATTCAGCATTCAGCAATCAAACATTTAGCATTTATCTGACCACCACCGTCTTCACATTCACAAACTCCCGGATTCCGTACGGTCCGAGCTCGCGTCCGTAGCCGGACTCCTTGATTCCGCCGAAAGGCAGTCGCGGATCGGAGGCGACGAGCGCGTTGACGAAGGTGGCGCCGGCTTCGAGGCGTCTGGCGACGCGTTCTCCTCGCGCGAGATCGCGCGTGAACACCGCGGCGCCAAGCCCGAAGATGCTGTCGTTCGCGATGCGAACCGCGTCGTCCTCATCCTGTGCTTCGATGATCGCAGCAACAGGTCCGAACAGCTCCTCGTCGTACGCGGGCATACCCGGTTTGACCTTCGTCAGAACCGTTGGCGGATAGAACGCACCGTCGCCGGGAGGGATTTCTCCGCCCAGCAGCAAGGATGCACCGCGCTCGATCGACGAACGAACCTGCTGGTGCAAGGCGTCGCGCAGGTCGTGGCGTGCCTGTGGTCCGACCTCGGTTCCCTCGGCCAAGGGGTCGCCGACGGTCTTTGATTTCATCAGCGCGACGAAACGCGTCGTGAACTCGTCGATCACCGGTCGCGCGACGATGAAACGCTTCGCCGCAATGCAGCTTTGGCCGGCGTTGATCAAACGGGAGTTCACGGACGTCATGACGGCTGCTTCGAGATCAGCATCCTCGAGGACGAGGTAAGGGTCGGAGCCGCCGAGCTCGAGAACGGTCTTTTTCAGGACCGAGCCGGCCTGCGCGGCGACGGCTTTTCCCGCTGGCGTGCTGCCGGTCAACGTCACGGCACGAACGAGAGGATGCTCGATCACCGCCTGCACGTGCTTGCTTCCAATCAGCAACGTGCGAAACGCATCAGCGGGGAAGCCCGCTTCTTGAAAGAGACGCTCGATAGCGAGGGCACAGCCGGGCACGTTCGACGCGTGCTTCAGTATCGCGACATTGCCGGCCATCAGCGCTGGCGCGGCAAAACGGTAGACCTGCCAGAACGGGAAGTTCCACGGCATGATTGCCAGGACGACGCCGAGCGGTTCGAAGGCGACGTAGGACTTGTGGCTTTCGGTCCTGACGACGTCTGGCGCGAGGTGCTGTTCGGCGTTGTCCGCGTAGTAGTCACACGCCCACGCACACTTCTCGACCTCGGCGTTGCCTTGAGCGAGCGGTTTGCCCATCTCGTCGGCCATCAACAGCGCGAGCTCGCGGTTGCGCTCGCGCAGCATTGTCGCGGCCTTCTTCATCAGCGCGGCTCGCATCGCGAAAGAAGTGCCTCGCCAGGACAGCCATGCCTCGTTCGCTTTGACGATGACCGCCGCCGCCGAGTCGGGCGTCAGTTCGTCGTACGTCTGCATCGGTTTGCCGGTGGTCGGGTTGATAGTGGTAAAGGACATCGGGAGCCTCAGAAATGCTGAATGCTGAATTCTGAATGCTGAATGTATCTATTGTTGATTGTTGATCGCTGATTGTTGATTGTTGCGCCCATATCAATCGACAATCAGCAATCGACAATCATCAATCCCGTACGGCGATCCTGATCATCGCGCTGGCATGTTGGTTGACGCCGGTGGCTGCGTCACCAGAACAGTCGGCCGGCCGCGTGCCGGCGACACTCCGTGCAGTCTCAGTTGTACCGTCGACCGATGGTGTGACGGTCGTCATCGAGGCGAGCGCTCCGTTGCCTGAGCCGAGCAGTGGATCTGCGCTGAGTCCGCCGCGCATCTATCTCGATTTCACTGATGTGCTGCCAGGCCAGACCGTGCCAGTCGCGGCGCCGCCAGAGAATCCGCTGGTGAGACGGATCCGCGTGGCGGAACACAGTGCGAGCCCGCTTGTCACGAGAGTCGTAATCGATCTGACCCGCTCGACCGACTACCGGGTCGATTCTTCGACCGCTACTCGCGGCCGCATCGTCGTCCTGGTATCAAACACACCGGGTCAGGCGCCGCGCGCCGGTCAACCGCCCTCGGCGAAGCCGCCGGTACCGTCACAATCTCCTTCGACGGTGGCGTCACCTGCGCGCTCAACCCCGGCGGCGACTGCACAGGCGCCTGCGCCAGCGGCCTCGGCATCGGCACAGCGCCTGGCCGCTGAGCATGCGTACGGGGTGCGCGTATCGGCCGCACTCGTCAGGATGTACGCGCTGCGGCCGTTGCTCGAATCAATCGATCGCCAGGCGGATCCACTGCCGTCGAATCTGGACGCCGCTGTGGGTGAATTCGAAGCGATCGGAAAACTGCTCAGCGCCATCAAGCCGCCTCGATCATGCGAGGGAACTCATGCGCTCCTGCAAAGGGCAGCCACGATGGGCGCGCGTGCCGTGCGTATGCGTCAGGATGCCACCCGGCCGAGCGATCCAACCACGATGCTGAACGCCGCGTCAGCCGCGGCCGGAACGCTGATGATGCTCGACAGGGCGAATAAAAACCTAGCGGGGGATTCGAAATAGCTGCCAGCTTCCCGCTGCTCGCTCATGTCGAACCGCGAACCGCCGGTCGCGAGTTATTTCTGCGCGTGAGCGATGAGCCAGTGCCAACCGCCTACGGTTCGCCGCCCAATCCATTCGCCCAGAAGTTCGATGAAATAGGAATCGCGAAAGATCGATTGGCGAGTGCGGATCGCCACGGCGCGGAGGTCGAGTCGCTCCGGTTCGGGAGACGCTGGCGGCATACCGGTCAAGTACTCTCCAGCGGTTCGTCCGACAATCCCGCCGAAGAAGACGAAGTAGCAGGCGGTCAGCACGAAGGTGACGATGAAGATGGGACCACCGGCTGACCGATCGAGCGCCGAGATTGGGAGGCCCATCGCGACAGTGCCCGTGAGCACAACAAGAAGCGTGAAGGCCATTGCGCCCGCGTCCACGATCGATGCACCAACGAGCCGCCAGTCCGGCAACGCCCCAACCGGCCGCTCAGTGATCGCAGGTTCCGGATGGGCTGGGGTGAGTTGGTTGAGTCGTCGCATCGCCGAGATTGGGTCCTCGACCGGCGCAAGAAGCTCGGCGCATGCAGTCAGAACCTCTGCCGGATCGAGACCGAGCGCGTTTGCATGAGCGCGGATTGCCGAGCGTCCGTAAATCCCTGGCGGCAGTTCCTGAAACTGTCCGGCTTCGATCGCACGGAGCCATTCGATCCGGACGCCTGTCCGTTTTGACAGGTTCTGACACGATTCGCCGCGAGCCATCCTCGCCTGCCGCAGCTGATCAAGAACGGGTACTTCCGACACGTCCCCCCCTTAACCCGCCTATCGGCATACGCACGCGACGGCTTTACCATCGTGTTTGCAGCTCGACATAAGCTGGAAACTGGAAACTGGAAACTGGAAACTGGGAACTAGACCCGAGCTGTCAGCTGGGCGCTGACGGCTGGACGCTGACGAGCGTCAGTGGATCAGAGAATTTCCACGCGCCAGCGCCTGGACGGTGCGCATCAGCTGTCCTGGCTCGAACGGCTTGGCGAGATGCAGGTGGAAACCGGCGGCGAGCGCCTGCCGGCGCTCCTCGTCGCGCGCATGGGCAGTGACGGCGGCCGCGGGAATCGTCGCGATGCGTCCCGCTCCGGACGAGCGGATCTGGCGGATCAGCGCATAGCCATCCTGATCGGGCATCGCGATATCGGCAAGCAGGACGTCCATCTCCGACTGCTCGAGAATCTCCAGGGCCTCGCGTGCGTTTCCAGCGAGGCTGACGCTCGCGCCGCAATCCTCCAGCGTGTGAGCCATCACTTCCCGGCTGTCGTGCTCGTCGTCGACAACGAGCACGCGAATGCCATCGAGACGAATGCCACTCGGCGCCTTCGCTTCCGGGACGGCACCAGTGGTGGCGTCTTCGGTCTGCCGCATGGCCATCGGCAGCCTGACAGTGAATCTCGAACCCCGGTTCTTTCCCTCGCTCTGTACCGTAATGACGCCCTGGTGCGCTTCCACCAGCTGCCGCGCGATTGACAACCCCAGGCCGACGCCCCCGTGGATGCGGGTCGTGGTGCTGTCCGCCTGACGGAAACGATCGAACACGTGCGGGAGGAAATCCGGTTCGATGCCGACGCCGGTATCGGTGACGCTGGCTTCGACGTTGCCGTCGCGGCATCGCACCGCGACGTCGACCTGTCCGCCTTCATCGGTGAACTTCACCGCGTTGCCGAGAAGATTGAAGAACACCTGCTCCAGGCGATGGAGATCGCCCATCACGATGGCGTCGGGAGCGGCCGAGAACTGCAGTTCGATTCGCTTGGCTGCGGTGGCCGGCACCATCGACTCGATGACGTTTCGCAGGAGATCCCGCAGGTCGATCTCCTCGCGTTCGAGCGCCATTCGTCCGCCGATGATTCGTGAAAAATCGAGGAGGTCGTCGATGAGCTTCGCCTGCCGGGTGGCGTTGTCGTGAATCGAGCGCAGCGCGCGCGCCGTGATCGACGGCGCCAGCGTGCCCTTCTGAAGGAGCGCCGTCCAGCCGAGCATCGCGTTCAACGGCGTGCGGAGGTCGTGCGACACGATCGAGACGAATTCGTCCTTGAGGCGGTTGGCCGCCTCCGCCTCGGTCCGCGCCTTCTGCGCGGCTTCGTACAACGTCGCACGGTCGAGCGCCTGGGCGCAATGCTGGGCGATCGAGACGAGAAACGTCTGATACTCTTCGTCGAACTTCACCGGCGCAGTGAAATGAAAGGCGAGCACGCCACTAGCTTTGCCGCTCACGAGGAGCGGCAGCGTCGCTGACGACACATAGCCGCCATCGGCGGCAATCGACGCCGATCGCCAGTAGCGCCGCTGCCACTCGGCGAACGATCCGATGAATACGGGCTGGCGTGTCTGGACGACGTGCGTCGCGCACAGGCCAACCTCGGCAGGAAAGCGCGCGCCGGACCACGAGTGTTCGCCGCCGACGTCGGAGTGCACCGTCTCGAATGCCTCACCGTCGTCCGTGATCACCGCCACTTCGCCGGAGGTTGCGCCGGCGGCGATCTTGCCCTGCTTGATGACCGCCTCCGCCACCGCCTTCACGGTGACCGCTTCCGACAGCGCGGCGGTCAGGCCGTGCAGCCGGTTCGTGCGCGCGGCGAGCGTTCGATGCCGTGCCTCGCTCGCGCGCAGAGCCAATTCCGTCTGCTGGTGACCTTCGAGTTCCTCGTCGGCGCGGGCGCGGAGCGTCTCCGCTTCAGCGCGGGCACGTTGGGCAGACTCGTATTGCCACGTGCGGTCGAGCGCCTGCGCCGCGCGAGGGCCGAGGACGAACAGGTAATTGCGATCGTCGGCGCTGAACGTGCGCGGTCGTGCGAATTCGAGCTGGACGACCGCCACCACGCGGCTGCCGATGACGAGCGGCACGGCCGCTACCGAGTGATACGTCGTCGCGCCGGTCGCCCCATGCGCGCCGCGATACTCGGAGCTCAACACGTCGCGAGATTCCACGAGCACGGGCGCGCCCCGCCCGACTGCGTCCGCGATCGGGCTCTTTTCCGACAGATTGATTGCGGTGAGATCCGGTGCATCCTGATGCTGTCCAACGATGCGGACGATCTCGGCCGTTTGACCGTCGCTGCCGGTGAGCGCCATGACGCCGGCATCCGCTTCGAGCGCATGCAGCGGCTCCTGCACGGCGGCTTCAATCACGGCGCCCGGCGTGCGCGCCTGACCGAGCGCTGCCGTCAGCTGGGCGACCCGATCCGACTGCCGTGCCGTCTCCTCCGCCATGCGTCGCAGATTGCGATCGCGTCGAAGGATGCGGTAGGTCCGTTCCGTCAACAGGCAGAAGCCGAACCACCCGGCGATGTAGCAGAAGAAGAGGACTGGCTCGCCGAGATTGGTGAAGCGGAGGAACGAGCCGGGAACCACGACGAGATAGTCGATCGCGGCGGCGGAGAGGATCAGCGCGAGAATGCCCGGGCCCGCACCGCCATACCACGCGCTCACCGCGATGCTCACGGCAAAGAACGTCATTGACGGCGGCGCGCCCGTGAGTTTCGAAAGGAAGAGCTCGATACACAGCGCTATCGCCACGAGGCAGACAGCTGCCGCGTAGGAAAACGGACGAGCTTCTCCCACGAGCTTGCGCAGGTCTACAGGCATAACTCCGCGGATTCGCAGGAATAGTCAGTATGACACGATATCCCGCGGTCCGCCTTCGCGGCTCCGCCGCTGCGGCGGGACAGACTTCGCCTGAAAGTCCTGTTGCGAAGGGGAAACTGGCAACTGAGACTGGCGACTGGAAACTTCAGCCTGCCGCCGCCCCCTGTGTGCCGACATAGAGCGCGTAGATCGACTGGCTCGCGGCCATGAAGAGACGATTTCGTTTCGGACCGCCGAAAGTGATATTGCCGCAGACCTCGGGAAGACGAATTCGTCCGAGCAGCTTGCCGGCCGGATTCCAGACGGTGACGCCGCTGTAGCCGAGCGCGCGCCCCGCATTGCTCGACGACCAGAGATTCCCTTCGACGTCACACCGCAATCCGTCGGGCCCGCACTTGACACCATCGATCATGCAGTCACTGAACAGCTTTCGGTTGGATAGCTTGTTGTCTGCGCCTACGTCGAAGGAATAGATCTCGCTCTTCCCGCCGGCGATCGTGTCGCCGGGCCCTTTTCCGGTGCTTGCGACGTAGAGTTTCTTGAAATCAGGAGAGAACGTGATCCCGTTAGGATCGGGCACTTGATCTTCCGTGACCACGAGATCCATCCGGCCCGACGGATCGACCCGGTAGACGCTGGTCGGCAGTTCACGCTTGAACCTGCCCATGCCGGCCGGCTGGCCTGCTTTCGAGTTCAGCCGACCCGCGAGGTTGCTCGGTCCTCCGTTCTCGTCTGGCGCACCTTCGTACATCTGACCGCCATACGGCGGATCGGTGAACCAGATGCTGCCGTCACGATGCACCGCCACATCGTTTGGCGAATTGAGCCGTTTGCCCTGAAATGAGTCGGCGATGACGGTCATGGATCCATCGTGCTCGTATCGAACGACGCGGCGAGTCAGATGCTCGCACGACAGCTGCCGTCCCTCGACGTCGAACGTGTTGCCGTTGCTGTTGTTCGAAGGGCTCCTGAACACCGTCACACGCCCATCGTCTTCGAGCCACCGCATCTGACGGTTGTTCGGGATGTCGCTCCAGACAAGGTAGCGCCCCTGACTGCTCCATGCCGGCCCTTCCGCCCACAGCGCGCCTGTCCACAGCCGCTTGATTGGCGTATTCGCCTGAATCAGGCCGTCGAATGCTGGATCGATCGTCAGGACGTCCGGGTCGGCGAAGTAAGTTGTCGGCGGCGCATCCGGCCCAAAATCCCGCGGTGGATTGGAAATGACTGTCGGGGCTGAGCCTGGCGTCGGCACACCCTTGCTCTGCGCTCCCTGCGCGAACGAATTGCGCGGCACCGTCAGCGCCGCGCCCGCCGCGACGCCCATCGTCGTGAGCAAGTGACGTCTCGTGATCTCTGTCATGAGTTCCACTCTCTTGGTGAAAAGCGGCCTCATCTTATCAATTAGGTTCTACAGGGTTCTACAAGGTTCTGCAGGGTTCGTTCGAGGTTCCACAAGGTTCAAGGACGGTGGTGGAACCCAGGTTCGCGGGCACATAGCTTGCGTCCGTCGGAGGCGATGGCAGTGCCGTGCGGCATTAGCGTGATCATCAACGAGCGGGCAGGCGCGGCTACGAAGCCTGACGCTGGCGTGGAGATCCAGTCAGTCTTCGAGAAGCATGGCACGCGGGTTCGCCTGGAACGCGTGCGCGACCCTGGTGACCTCGCCGCCCGCGCGAGGCAGGCGGCATCCCGGCAAGACGTGCTCGTTGCCGCCGGTGGGGACGGTACGGTCAGCGCCGTTGCCAGCGTCGCCGTTGCCACGGGTGCGACCCTCGGCGTCTTGCCGATGGGCACCCTCAATCATTTCGCGAAGGACGTCGCACTCCCACTCGATCTGGAAGGCGCCGTGAGCGTCATCCTGGCCGGCCATGTTCGAACGCTCGACGTCGGCGACGTCAACGAGCGAATCTTTGTCAACAACTCGAGCGTTGGCCTTTATCCCCAGATGGTCTGGCACCGCGAAGCGGAGCAGCGGCGTGGCCGTCGTAAGTGGACGGCGTTCGGCATTGCGCTGCTGAATACCTGGCGCGACTACCGCATGATTACGGCCAGGCTCAATATCGACGATTCAACGGCGGTGGTGCGAACGCCGTTCATCTTCGTCGGTAACAATGTCTACACGGCAGAAGGATTCAGGCTGGGCGGCCGATCGAGGCTCGACGAAGGGACGCTCTCGATATTCGCCGCGCCGGAATGCGGCCGCTTCGAGATCCTCGGCCTGCCGGTCCGGGCTCTAGCGGGGAGACTCCGGGCCGACCGGGCGCCGTTCGTCGGATTCCAGGCAGAAACGGTGCAGGTGGATGTAACTCACCGGCGCGTCAGCGTCGCGGTCGACGGGGAAGTCGTCACGATGACGCCACCCCTGGTCTATCGCGTCCGCCGACGATCGCTGAAGGGGCTCGTGCCAGAGACGTCGGAATAAGGCCTACGCCATGCGCACCGTCGTCCATCTTTCCGACATTCATTTCGGACGCCTCGATCCAGCCACCGTGCCGCCGCTCCACGGCGCAATCACTCGCCTGCGTCCCGATTTGCTCGCGGTGTCGGGCGATCTCACGCAACGCGCGCGTCGAGGAGAGTTTGCGGCGGCCAAGTTGTTCCTCGAGAGTTTGCCGTTCCACAGACTGGTGGTTCCAGGTAACCACGACGTGCCTCTCTACAACGTCTTCACGAGATTCGTTACGCCGCTGGCGCGCTACCAGAACGCGATCACGAACGATCTTTCGCCGGTACATCGCGATGAAGAAGTCATTGCCGTCGGCGTGAATACCGCCCGGTCCTGGACGTGGGGCGAGGGCCGCATCAACGTTCGGCAGGTCGACGACGTCGTCTCACAGCTGTCGGGCGTGCCCCGCGACGTGATCCGTGTCGTGGTGACGCATCATCCGTTTGATTTGCCCGACGGAGTCCGAGAGGACCGGCTGCTGGGGCGGGCGAGGATGGCGATGGAGAAACTGTCGGCCGCCGGCGCCGATCTGTTTCTCGCAGGACATCTTCACATCAGCCACATTGGTCACACCGCGGAGCGGTATCAGATCGCGGGTCACTCCGCACTTGTGGTGCAGGCTGGTACGGTTTCGACCCGCTCTCGCGGCGAGCAGCCGTCCTTCAATGTGTTGCGGATTGAGCGGCCATACATCTCGGTCGCCCGGCTCGTATGGGATCAGAGTGCTGGCGCTTTTTCAGAGACTGCAGAGAGCCGCTATCGACACACCGATGCGGGATGGGTCAAGAGCGAATAGAGATGGGAGCGTCTTGACGCCACGTTACAGCGCCGCGCTACGGATCGTCACGGCGCTCAAAGGTCGCGGCGACGCAACCCCCGTCGGCGCGGCGGCAGACGGACGCAGTCGCCGGCCGCGAGCGACGCGCGATTCCGTCAGCGGCGTGCATCTTGTTCGCAGCGACCTCGGACTCGCGCGACGCGCGAAGTCTTCTATTGAGGGTTAGCGATTTGACGCCGCAGGCTCGGGCATGATGGCCAGTCGCCCTCGCAGCACCTGCGTGCAGCGCCACATGGCGTTCGCCAGGATCACCAGCACGCAGACCATCATGATGATCGTGAGCGCCGTATTGAGGTATCCCTGGAAATGGCGCGACGGATCGGGGCCCGTGGCCATCGGCCAGAAATTGTCGCGCAAGCTGAGGGCGCCGGCGCTCAGCGTCGTGATCGATACGAATGCCAGCGGAACCGCCGTCACCCACGCGTATCTCGCGCGGCCCATGTTAATGATGATGGTCGTCCCCACGGCGAGCGCGACCGCGGCGAGCAGTTGATTGGCAATTCCGAACATCGGCCAGATCGTGTTGATGCTGCCGGTCCAAATGAAATACGACCACGAGACGACGATGGCGAGCGTCGAGAGCAGCGAACCCGGCAGCCACTCGCGTCGCCCGAACGGTTCGTAGAAGCGCCCCAGGAATTCCTGCAGCAGAAATCGCCCGATGCGTGTGCCGGCATCGATCGTCGTGAGGATGAACAGCGCTTCGAACATGATCGCGAAGTGATACCAGTAGTCCATCAGGTGGCGCATACCCGGGAGACCACTGAACATCTGTGCGATGCCGACCGCGAGCGACACGGCCCCTCCGGGACGTCCGGCGACGTTCTCACCGACAGCCAGCTGAAGATCCGGAAGATTGACCGGCGGAATTCCCAGTCGCGCGAACACTGGGGGCGCTGTGTTGATGGCGAAGTAGTCCCCCGGATGCATCGCAGCAGCCGCGAGCAATGCAACGATGCCGACCAGTCCCTCCATCAACATGGCGCCGTAGCCAATGGGTCTGATGTCGGATTCGCGGTCGATCATCTTCGGCGTGGTGCCGGATGAGACGAGCGAGTGGAAGCCCGAGATCGCGCCGCACGCAATCGTGATGAAGGCGAACGGAAACAGCGGGCCAGGGATGATGGGACCACCGCCGCCGACGAACTGGCTGAACGCCGGCATCTGCAGCGGCGGATTGACGATGACAACGGCCAGAACGAGAAAGGCGATCGTCCCAATCTTCATGTACGCGCTCAGATAATCACGTGGGACGAGCAGCAGCCAGACCGGCAGCACCGCAGCGACGAAGCCGTAGGCGGCCATGGCGATGATGATCCCCTGCCGCGACAGCAGGAACCAGTGGCCAATCGAGGACGCAGCGACCGGTTTTCCGAGCACAACGGCAAGCACCATGCCAATGACGCCGATGACAGTGGCCTCTGCAATCCGGTCTGGCCGCAGCCGGTGCATGTAGAGGCCCATCGCGATCGCCAACGGAATGGAGACGCCGATCGTGAACGTGCCCCATGCGCTTTCCTGAAGCGCATTCACCACCGCGAATCCCAGCCCCGCCAGGGCGATGACGATGATGAAGAGGATCGCGATGGCGGCGGTGATGCCGGCGGTGGGACCAATCTCCATGCGCGCGATTTCGGCGAGCGACCGGCCTTTTCGCCGCACTGATGCCCACAAGATCACGTAATCGTGCACCGCGCCCGCGAGGCAAACGCCGGCCACGAGCCAGATGAGGCCGGGCGCATAGCCGAACTGCGCTGCCAGCACGGGCCCAATCAGCGGACCAGCTCCGGCGATCGCGGCGAAGTGGTGACCGAAGAGAACAAGGCGGTGCGTGGGGTGGTAGTTACGCCCGTCATTCAGCTCATGAGCGGGAGTGACGCGCGTGTCGTCGAGCACCATCAGGCGCGCCGCGATGAAGGCGCTGTAATAGCGATACGCAATCGCGAGGATGCCCAGGATCGGAAGGATGAGGTACAGCGCGCGCATGTGTTTTCGGAGTTTAGCAGAACCGCCTCAGTGCGCGGGGAGCTCGGGTACATCAGTTGCACTCGAGAGGTCTTTGTCAGCGTCCTGTGTTACGCGAACCCTGGGGTATCAGGAAACATCATGCGATCGCCAAGCCGCCTCACGATCTCTCTTCTGGCACTCTCGATCATCAGCCTTGCAATTCCCGTGATGGCGTCCGCGCAGGGCGCCTACTTCGGCCGCAACAAGGTCCAGTACCAGGAGTTCAACTTCAAGGTCCTGAAAACGGATCACTTCGACATCTATTACTACCCGGAAGAAGAGGACGCCGCTCATATGGCGTCGCGACTCGCCGAGCGCTGGTATGCACGGCTTGCCAACATATTCGATCATCAGCTGCATGGTCGTCAGCCGCTCGTCCTCTACGCCAGCGGTCCGCACTTCCGGCAGACGAACGTCATCGAAGGCGAGCTCGGCGAGGGCACCGGTGGCGTTACCGAAGCCGCCAAGCGCCGCATCGTCATTCCGTTCGCCGGACCGATTGAGTCGACAGACCACGTGCTCGGTCACGAGCTCGTTCATGCGTTCCAGTACGACATCACCAACACGAACGCGAACTCCGGACCGAACAGTGCGTTGTCGCTGCCGCTGTGGTTCATCGAAGGGATGGCCGAGTATCTGTCCATCGGCCCGGTCGATCCGCATACGGCGATGTGGATGCGCGAGGCCACTCGTCGTGAAAAGCTCCCCGACATCGATCAGCTCAACGATCCGAAGTACTTCCCTTACCGCTACGGTGAGGCGTTCTGGGCCTTCATCGGCGGTAAGTACGGCGACCGCACGATAGGCAACCTGCTCCGGTTCGCTGCGGTGCGCGACGGATACGACGCCGCATTCAAGCGCGTCCTCGGCGTGGACTCGAAAGAGTTGTCGAAGGAGTGGCACGACGCGGAAGTCACTGCGTTTCGGCCTGTTGCTGAAGTGACGCAGATGCCGGCGTCGTTCGCGCGTCCGGTCATCACGAAGCAGCACAGCGGCGGTCAGATGAACGTGAGCCCCGAAGTCAGCCCGGATGGTTCAAAACTGATGTTCTTTTCCGAGCGTGACCTCTTCTCGATCGATTTGTATCTGGCCGACGCCCAGACCGGGAAGATCATTCGCAAGATCACTGATACAGCAACGAATGCCCACTTTGAAAGCCTGCAGTTCCTGACGTCGGCCGGCGCCTGGGATTCCGCGAGCAAACGGTTCGTGTTTCCCGGCATCAGCGAGGGGAGTCCCATCCTCGAGATCGTGGATGCCGACAGCGGTAAGAAGCTGCGCGAGATCAAGCTGAAAGAGCTCGACGAAGTGCTGAACCCGGCGTGGTCGCCAGACGGTAACCAGATTGCGTTCTCCGGGCTCGTCGGCGGATACAACGATCTCTTCGTCTACAACCTGTCCACCAACGCGCTGGAACGGTTGACGAGCGATGCGTACTCTGAGTTGGATCCGGCATGGTCTCCCGACGGACGGCAGCTCGCGTTCAGCACCGATCGTTTCTCGACCAAACTGCCGCAGCTCGCAGCGGGGCACATGAAGCTGGCGATTATGGACGTGGCCTCGAAGGCGGTCCATGAAGCCGGCGGCTTCGACGATGCGAAGAACATCGATCCGCAGTGGTCGCGGGACGGCAGGTCGCTGTATTTCCTGTCGGATCGCCAGGGGATCACGAACGTCTACCGTCTCCCGCTTGATGGCGGCGAGACGAAGCAGTTGACCAACATTCTCACCGGCGTCAGCGGCATCACGTCGCTCAGTCCGGCCTTGTCGGCCGGCAACGGCCGGATCGTATTCAGCGCCTATGAAAACGATGGGTACAACATTTACGCGCTGGACGGCGACAAGGTGCTGGCGGAGACGCAGCCGATCCAGTTGCCGACCAATGCCGGCGTCCTGCCGCCCCGGCGGACCGGAGAAGGACCCGTATTCGCCGCCATCGAAGATCAAACCACTGGTCTTCCGCAGGCGGCGCCTGCCGAGGCCCAGCCATACAAGCCGAAGTTCTCGCTCGACTACATGGGTCAGCCGACGATCGGGATCGGTACCAGTTCGTTTGGCACGTATGCGTCAGGCGGCGTGTCGTTCTTGTTCAGCGACACGCTTGGAAACCACGTCCTCGCCACGTCCGTTCAGGTCACCAATCGGCTCGATGAGTTCGGCGGAAGCCTGTTCTACCTGAATCGCACGCACCGCTGGAACTGGGGGCTTGGCATCGATCAAACGCCGTATATCGCCAGCGCCTTTACCACTGGCGTCGATACCTCCGGCGGTCAGCCAGTGCTCGTCGAGAGCGAGCTGCGGATCAAGCAGATCGATCGCGGCGTGAACGGTGTGGCGTCGTATCCGTTCGACTCCGCACGCCGTGTCGAGTTCTCGGGTGGCGTGCGACAGATCACGCTCAGCGAGGACGTCACCGATCGCATATTCGATCAGTTCGGCAATCAGGTGGGGCAGGATCAAAGCACGATCGCGTCAATGCCCACCTTGAATCTCGGGCAAGGGTCCGCCGCATACGTCTACGACACGGCGATCAGCGGCGTGACCAGCCCGATCAAGGGAACGCGGTACCGTCTCGAGCTCTCGCAAAGCGCGGGATCGTTGACGTACACCGGTGCGCTGCTCGACTACCGGACGTACCTGATGCCGGTTCGACCCTACACGCTCGCGCTGCGCGGCGTGTATTTCGGACGCTTCGGCGCGGATGCGGAGGATCCGCGGCTGCCGACGCTCTTCCTCGGCTATCCCGGCCTGGTGCGCGGCTACGACTATGGCTCGTTCCAGGCCGGCGAGTGCGGCGTGCAGGCCAATGGATCCTGCCCGGTGTTCGATCGGCTGATCGGCAGTCGCGTGGCCGTCGCCAACGCGGAGTTCCGTTTTCCGCTCTGGGGCGCATTCAAGCGCGACAGTTTCTATGGCCCTCTGCCGATCGAAGTCGGCGTATTTGGGGACGCCGGCGTCGCGTGGAACCAGGCCAACTCGCTGGCCTTCAACGGGGATCACAAGCCGGTCTCGAGCGTCGGCGCCGTCGCGCGCGTCAATCTTTTCGGCTTCGCCATCGCCGAGTTCGATTACGCGCATCCGCTCGACCGCCCAGGACGCGGGTGGGTCTGGCAGTTTAATTTCAGTCCGGGATTCTGAAAGGGATCAGGTTCTACTTGGTTCTACGGGGTTCTACTAGGTTCTGCCGGGTTCGTTCAAGGTTCTGCCGGGTTCGTTCAAGGGCTCCACGACGCTGGGCTGTGAACCCAGCGGAACCTCGAACGAACCTTGTAGAACCCAGTAGAACCTCGTAGAACCCGTAGAACCTATTTCACCGACTCTATCTGTTTCAGATGGTGGAGGTCGTGTCCGGCCAGCTGGTTGGCGACCCACCACACGTCCAGCGTGCCGTATTCAGGGTGTGAGAACTCGCGGGCACGCTGCTCAGGCGTCAAGTTCCGAAACATCGCGAGATTGAATCTGCGAAGCGCCGTGTAGGCGTCGAGCGCGGTGCGAGCGTCGGCCGTCTCATCGATCGGCATCCAATCATCCTGCGCAAACGACTGGGCGATGTATCCCACCTGCGCAAGCGCGAACCGGACGCGCGTCGGCAGTGCCAGTTCGGTCTGCGTGAGATGGATGAGCACCTTGCGAATGCTCCATTTGCCCGCGGCATAACTTCGTTCGAAGTCGTTGTCCGACCACGTCTCGACGATGGCGCGGATGCGCTGCGGCGTGTCCGAGAGCGCGTCAAGCGCATCGCGGGTGCCAAGGTCGGCAGCGTACGGATTTGGTGCGGTTGTCATGACCCATGCATAATCGCGCAAGTCGTCTGCTGATGCCAAACGATCTGGAGACTTCACCCAAGATTCCGCGCCGGCGTTGGCCACTCCGTTACGCCTTCCTCTTCGTTGCCGGATGCGTTGCCTTGCCCGTCATCGTCTGGGCCGTCTGGGGTTGGGTCGAGTCCGGGCGTCTCGATCGCGCGCTCGATGCGCTCGAGGCGCGGAACGAACCCCTCGACGTCGCTGGATTCGACACGAAGCCAACGACGGGCGATCAGAGAGAGGCTTCGCATCTGTACCGTGAGGCTGTAAATCTTGTTGGTGACCGCTCGTTCGCCACAGCCGAAGGCGCACGGGTCTCGCTGCTCATCGATGAATTATGTACAACCCCTGCCGGCGCGCCTGCGCAGGGCAGCAGCAGCCAGGCTCTCAAGGCGTTCGAGGACCCCTACGCCAAAGCATTAGATCTCATGGATCGCGCGAGCCCGCTCAAGGGCGTGGGATGGGCGGATGGCGATCGACCGCCGCGGTTTGTTGACCAGATCCGGCCCATCACGCTGGCACGAGCCAACGTGGCGCGAATCGCACGGCGCGCCTGCACCGGAGACGCTGATGGGGCTGCGGCCGCGCTTCTGGCGAGTTTGCGCCTACAGCGATTCGTGAATTTCAGGTCCATTTCGATCCCGACCGCGCACAGTCTTCAGCTGGTACTGACCGGAGGGGCTGCGTCTCCGGACTTGCTGCGACAAATCCAGGATGAGTACGCGGCGACAGCGGGCGACCGGACATTTGAAGAGTTGATGCGCCGCGAACGCGCGACCTGGCTGTCTTACTCCTTGCCCGGCGCTTACGGCGACCCGTCGTCGGGCTCTGGTAATCGCCGAATCACGCCACTCGAGGCGATTGCGACCAGACTGTCACGGCCGCTCCGCGACCATCGCATCGTCGCCGAACTTCACGAGTTTGCTGAGGCCATCGAGGTGGCGAAGCAGCCGTGGCCGTCAACCTTTGATGCCGTCACTGCATTTGCGAAGGCACACCCACGCCAGCGGTCTCAGTCAACGCCTTCGGGAACGCTCGACATGCTGACGCGCCCGTGGGGTGCCGATCTTTCAGCGACGCTGCTGACGAGCTACGTCAACGGGATCGCGGAGAGGCTTGCAACCGCCCGCGCCGGCGTCGCAGCCGTTGCGGTTGCACGGTATTCCCACGATCACGCTGGTGTCTTGCCCGCAACACTTCAGGAACTGATACCTGCCTATCTCGCCGCTTCACTGATCGATCCATACAACGGTAAGGCGTTCCATTATCTCCACGGCCCATCCGGCTACAAGGTGTACAGCGTGGGAGCCAATCGCGAGGACGACGTGGGAGAGTGGGAGCAGCACTCGGATCTTCAGCTGAGTCGCCGGGGCAATCCGCTCGATGTCGGAATCGCAGCACGTCCGTGGCCGGGGATGGGCCCGAGCGACGTTGAGGGCGTCGAGAGAACGCCGGCGCGGAAGAACTAGTCCGCATGTTTCACAGTCACGAGATTCCCAGCCTCTATCTTGGGCTGACCCGCAAGATCACCGTGTGGACGTCTCCGCGCGTGCGCGCCCCCGGCGCCGTCAGATACCCCGTGCTCTATTTGAACGACGGGCAGAACCTCTTCGATCCGGCGCGTGCCTTTGCCGGCAACACGTGGCAGGTTGCCGAAACGGCGACGCGTCTCGTGCGCGAGCGGCGAATTCCGCCGCTGATCATCGTCGGCATCGATCATGGTGGAGTACGGCGGAACCGCGAGTACTTGCCGGTGGAGGACGCGACCAATCCAACGGCGAAACACCCGCTCGGGCGCGAATACGCGGAGTTTGTGACCCGCGAGGTGATGCCGTTCGTCGCGAGGCATTACCCGATTGCGCGTGGCGCATCGCAGACGGGCTTCGGCGGTTCCTCGTACGGGGCGGTGGCGGCGCTGAATACCGTGATGATCAAGCCCGGCCTGTTCGGCCGGCTGCTCATCGAGAGCCCGTCGCTGTATGTTGGCGACGAGTACTTGCTTGCGAGATCGTCTGATGTGAAGCGGTGGCCCGGACGGATCTATCTCGGCGTCGGCACCAGCGAGACGAGGAATCCGGAGCGCAACCGAGAAACAGTGGCCAACGTCCTCCAACTGGGGTCGATTCTGGGTGAAGCCGGCCTCCGCGCGCGTCGACTCCGCGTGGTGGTCGAGGAGGGAGCGACACACTCGGAAGCGGCGTGGGCGGGGAGATTTCCGCAGGCGATTGAATTCTTGTTTGGGAAATAGTTGCCAGTTGCCAGTTCCCAGTTTCCAGTTGCCAGTTTCCAGTCTTGGTTCCAGCAGCCCGATCCCGGATCACGGGGCACGTTTCAGCAAGTGCTCCCGCAACTGGCGGAACGCCTTCCCCCTGTGGCTGACCTGGGCCTTGCGATCGCGATCGAGTTCGGCCAGGGTGCAGCCGAACGGTGGATAAAAGAAGATCGGGTCGTATCCGAATCCGTTGGTGCCGCGCGGCTCCGATGCGATCTCGCCCTCGACCGTGCCATTGGCTTCGAAGAGAATCGCGTCACCGTCGGCGACCGCGACCGCGCACACGAATCGGGCCGTGCTTCCCGTGACGCCGCGCTCTCGGAATAGCTGCTGGATCTTTCTGAACTTGGTTGGATAGTCGGTGCCCTGCCACCGCGCGGAATGAACTCCTGGCGCCCTGTCGAGCGCATCGATCTCGATTCCGGAATCATCGGCCACGCTCACCAGGCCGGTGGCTTTCGAGTAATACCGCGCCTTCAGCCGCGCATTCTCGGCAAACGTAGTCCCGGTTTCCTCAGGCTCGACGATCGGATCGCGATCGCGAAGGGTCACCAGTTTCACTGGCACGCCGTCCAGGATTCCGGCAATTTCTTTCAACTTACCCGGATTGGTTGTGGCAATCAGGAATGAAGTCATAAGGTTCTGCTGGGTTCTCCACGATCTACAAGGTTCTACAGGGTTCGTTCTCGGGTTCCACAAGATTCGCTGGTTCGACGGCGTACCGCAGGCGCGAACTTGCAGAGCCCAGAAGAACTTCGCAGAGCCTAGAACGAACCCCGCAGGACCTAGAACGAACCCCGCAGAACCTAGAACGAACCCCGCAGAACCTCGAACGAACCCCACAGAACCCAGTAGAACCTCGTAGAACCAAGTAGAACCTGATCAAGATCGGATATCGCCGACGATGGTTCGCTGGAGCGCGACGAGCTCGCGGATTCCCGCGTCGGCGAGTTCGAGCAGATCGTCGAGGGCGCGGCGCTCGAAGGGTGGACCTTCAGCGGTGCCCTGGACCTCGATGAACCGCCCGTCGCCGGTCTTCACCACGTTCATGTCGACTTCAGCGCGGGAGTCTTCGTCGTAGGCGAGGTCGAGAAGCGGAGTGCCCTCGACCACCCCGACGCTGGTGGCGGCGACGTGATCGACGATGGGCAAGCTTTTGATCTGGCCGGCAGCCCGCATCTTCTTGAGCGCAAGCGTGAGCGCGACGAACCCGCCGGTGATCGACGCGGTTCGAGTACCGCCATCGGCCTGAATGACGTCACAGTCGACCCAGATCGTGCGTTCGCCGAGCTCCGTCAACTTCGTGACCGAGCGGAGCGATCGTCCGATCAACCGTTGAATCTCCTGCGTCCGCCCTCCCACTTTCCCGGCCGACGCTTCGCGCTGCGTCCGCGTCGACGTGGCTCGTGGAAGCATGCCGTATTCGGCGGTCACCCAGCCTTTGCCGGTGTTGCGGAGAAACGGCGGCACGCGATCCTCGACGCTGGCGGTGCAGATCACCCGCGTTCGCCCGGCCTCCACGAGTACGGAGCCTTCAGCATGCATGGTGAAGTCGGGCGTCATGCGCGTCGGCCGAAGCTGGCCGGCCGCGCGTCCATCGAGTCGCGTCATGGTCATTTGTCGTTATCCGTCTGAAGCTCGGTCCACTTGAGGTTTTTTTGAAGCGGGTGGCGCAGATCGACGTGGCCGGCCAGCGTGTCCACTTCCTTGCCGTCGATTAGAATTTGCACGCGCGTGATTGCCGGCAGGTTCACGGTGAGCGCGTTGACGATCGCGTAGGTCGTGAAGATCTCTGCGAGCGATCCTCCGGAGTGTTTCGTCCGGATCTCGCCGCCGAGGTCAACGAACGCTTCGCCCCGCTCGCCGATGAAGAGTGCCCGAAGTGAGGTACCGGCAGGCACGGCGGACGCGTACGGCCGCGGCGCATCCGCGAGTTGAGCTTCGACGATTCGTCGAGCCTGTTCACCGATGCTGTCGCCAAAGGCCACCTCCCGCTGGACGCCAGGCAGCGACAGGCCATCTTCGGAAACGTAATAGAGCGTGGCCGTGATCCTTCGTTCGGCGCCCGGTGCCGCGGGGGCTGTCGCTGGAGACGCGGCTGCCGGCTGGCTTCGAACCGGCAGGCGCGGGGCAATCGCGGCAATCGCCCATATGAGGGCGACCACGACGAGGACGACCAGCGCGCCGATGGCCATGCGCCGAATCATCGGCCACCCGCCTGGTGACTGCCGCTGTGAGCGTCGCGGAATCGGGTGATGCTTTCGACCAGCGACTGGACGATCTGATTCTGAAATTCGTCGGACTGCAGCTGTTTCTCCTGGCCAGGGTTCGTGATGAACCCCATTTCGACCAGCACCGCAGGCATGTTCGCACCCACGAGCACGCGGAACGGTGCCTGTTGGATCGCCCGCGCGTTCATCGGGATGCGCTGGCGAAGCGAGGCCTCGACTGATTGCGCCAGCGCGGCCGACTCCTTGATGTAGCGGGCTTGCGCCATGTCCCAGAGGATCAGTTCGATGTCCCGCGAACCACCGCCGAACACCGGCAGCGATTCGCTCTCGGTGTGAGCGGCGCGCTCGGCAGCGTCGCCGTATTCGTCGAGGCTCAGATAAAACACCTGAGCGCCGGATATGGCCGCCCTGGGTGACGCGTTCGCGTGAAGGCTCACGAACAGGTCCGCCTTGTTGTTGTTTGCGACCGCGGCGCGTTCATCGAGGCCGATCGTCGTGTCGCCGTCGCGCGTCAAAATCACGCGAAGTCCGAGCCGGCTTTCGAGCGCGGCTTTCAGCCGGCGCGCAACGCTCAGCGTCACCTGTTTTTCGAGGGCGCCGCCCGGGCCTTTGGCGCCTTCCTCCGCGCCTCCGTGCCCAGCGTCGATCACGATTGCCCGCAGCGTCCCAGCCGGCGCGAGATCGATGAGCGGCGGGGTTTCGGGCACCTGAGGTGCCGTCGGCGTCGGCGTGGGCGTTGGTGTGGACGGCGACGGCTGGGGTTCCGTCGTTTGCGCGATGACGTCAATCACCAGCCGCGAGGTGCCGCGATCCCCCGGCGTGTCCACGGTACGGAACGATGAAAAGCGAGGACCGAGATCGATCGCAATCGTCGCCGGGCCGTCGCCGGGCCGGACGTTGGCGATGAAATCGGGCGAAGTCGTTGCCGGCAGCGCCGCATCGAGCCCATCAGCTTCGAAGCGTACCGTCAACCGCGTCCCTTCCTGTGTGACGGTGTGCGGCGTGGCCGGTGAAACATCGACCGTCAGCCGCGCGAGGTTGCCCAAGGGTTCGATGCGTCCGACGATGCGCGGAACGCGGATGTCACCGACGAGGATGAGGCGAGATGGCTTTCGCAGCTCGACTTTCCCGCCAACGGCGAGCGCCAGTGCGCGCGGGACGAAGTCGACCGGAACATACCACGTCCGTCCCTCTCGAACCGGTGGCGCGGGGAGCGATACCAGCCGGCCGCTGACCGACGCGAGGCTTTGACCCGCCGAGAGCACGATCGTCTGTGTGCCGGCGGTGACGGTGAGTCCGCCGGCGGCCGCGTCTTCACGGACCGTAACGTTGAAGAGCCGCGCCAAATCGTCAAGGGCGAACATCTCCTGCCCGGCCATAGTCCGGGCCGCGAGCGGTCGGCGTCCTTCGCGCGAGAGAACCGTATATGGCGCTGCCGTGGCGGGTTGTTGTGCAGCTGAGGCGTGCTGCAACAACGCGAGCAGCAGCGCCGCAGCAGCGGAGGTCAATCGGCGACGGGACACTCGATCATGATACTTGGTGAATTAGTGAATTAGTGAATTGGTGAATTGGTGAATTGGGCGCCGAACCGACGATGCGGCGCCTCAACTTCCCAAACCATCACCGGCAATAATTCACCTATTCACCAACCTCACGAATTCACCAACTCACGAATTCACGAATTACAAGCGTGGCAGCGATAGCCCCCCATCCAGATGAATCACACTCCCCGTTGCGTAGGGCAAGTCCCCTCTCAGGAGAGCACAAACCGTCCGGCCGACATCGTCGGGCTGACCCCAGCGCCCTTCGGGCACGAGGCCCTCGGCGATGCGACGGTCGTACGTTTCTTTGACGGCTGCGGTCATGTCGGTGGCGATAATCCCCGGCCGGACGTCGTAGACCGGAATGCCGGCGGATGCGAGGCGGACGGCGAACAGGCCGGCTGCCATCGCAAGCCCGGCCTTGCTGACGCAATACTCACCGCGGTTCGGCGAAATCATTGCGGCTGACACCGACGTCACGAAGACGATCGCCGCGCGAAACGTTGCATCCCGGCGACTGTGCTCGAGCATGTCGCGCGCGATCGCCTGCGTCAGAAAGTACGGCCCCTGAAGATTCGTGCGGAGCACTTCCTCGAAGCTGTCCTCGCTCGCGTCGATGATGTCGGCGCGCACCCGCGGCGCTCGGCCGGCGTTGTTGACCAGCGCGTTGACCGCGCCATGATTCGATCGCGTCCGCTCGACAATCGCAGCTCGTCCTCCGGGTTGAGAAATATCAGCCGCGATGTAGTCCACGCGTGCGCCGTCGCCACTGAGCTCATCAAGAACCGCCGAGACATCCGCGATCGAGCGTTGCCCGCTGAGCAGCAGGTCCCAACCGTCGCGCGCCAGCGCCCGCGCGATCCCCAGGCCAATTCCGCGCGTGCCACCAGTGATCAGCGCTACCCGTCGTCGTCCCCCGGGGAGAGGTCGTTGGCTGTGCGGATCGTCAGTCATGCGGTGCAGATGGACCGAAGAACGACAAGTACGGTTGATCCTGCGCGAGGCGTGCGAGATAGAGCGCAATCTCCCGCAGGTGGTAATCCCCCCATTGGCTGGACTCGCCGCGTGGCACGTGGGCGCCGCGAGGGACATAATCCCAGCCATTCGGCCAGTGATAGACCGAGTGGAGGAGCAGCCCCTGATGCGATGGGTCCTGACTCAGATAGGGACCTGCTGGGTCGAGCAGCGCGTCCACGACGCGCAGGCCCGCCTGCCAGTAGCGGGACCCATCGCCGCGCTCGTTCAGGAACCGGCCGAGCCGCAGCAGTCCTTGCGCCGCGATGGCCGCCGCAGAACTGTCGACCGGTTCGCGATCGTTGAAGGGATCGGCGGCGCGGTTTCCCCAGTCAGCGAGCGTCGACAGTCCCGGCGCGCCGGTATCCCAATAGGGCACGCCGTCGGCGCACGCCGCCGTGTCGATGTAGAAATCGCACGTCGCGCGTGCCGCCTCGACCATCGTTGTCACCGAGGTCTTGTCGCCGGCTTCGTCAAGCACGTCGCGCGGCAGCGTTGCCAGAAATTCCAGCTGCTCGGCGAAACCAAGCATGGCCCACGCCAGGCCTCGCGTCCATGTCGTGAAAGGAGAGTAGCCCTGTTGCGTGCTCGGTCCTCGATACGTCCCGTTTGCGGCGTTGAACAGGCTCTCGTGCGCAACCCGGCCGCGAACATCGAACGGGCCGCCGCCACGTCCGTAGAACACGTTGTGGGCAGCGGTGGCCTGTGCGTGCTGCAACAGTCGCGACAGCAGGTTGACCTGCGCGTCTTGTTCTTCGACCAGGCGATGGCCGAGCCTGTACGCGAGCGCAAGCGCGCGCAGCGAACGAATCGTGTCGACAAACAGCGAGTGCGCTCCGTTGAAGGAGTGAATGAATCCGCCACCGTGAATCGGCGTCCAGCGCCGTGCCTGCACGGCGCCGCTGACCTTGAGCGCGAGCTCGTAGAAGCGAACCTCCCAATCGGTAGCGTCGATGCGCTTCTCGCGAGCCATTCGCCACAAGGCACCATAGGTGCTCACGTTGTTGAACCCGTGATCGTGAACGCCGGTATGCGTCAGGTGCGGCGCCATTCGCGTCAACGTGCGATCGCGGCCGAGGTCGAGGAATTCGCGCGCGCCAGTGGCGTCGAATTGCAGCAGCGCGGAGCCGTACTGAAAACCCTCGGTCCACTCGGTCCACCCGCGTGCTGTATACCGGCCCTCCACCGTGAACACCGGCGCGCCATTCGCCGGATTCCAGGACTCCTCGAGCGAGTGAATCTTGGCCGCCGAGAGTTCGAAGAGCGTATTGAGCTTGCCGAGGAGGTCCTTCGGTCTCCGCGTTCGATCGATCTGAATCATTGCGGGGGAACATCATAGCTGATTGTCGATTGCTGATTGTCGATTGGTGATTGAAGCGGTCCAATCAACAATCAGCAATCAACCATCAGCAGTCGTCATCGATTTCCGCATGTACTCGATGCTCTTCGTGGTGATGGTCTCAGGATCCGGCGTATAGTCGAAGACTTCGACGGATACCCAGCGGTTGTAGCCGCTCTTCTTCAGGGCGTCGAAAATCGGCACGAAATCGACGTCGCCGAAGCCCGGTCCACGGCGGTTCGCATCGTTTGCGTGAAAGTGGTGGGCGATTGGTCCGAAGGTGCGAATCAGCTCGGTGATGGGCTTGTTTTCGCTGTACATCGCCTTGACGTCGAGATGCAGCGCGAAGTTGGCATGTCCGACCGCGTCAATCAGCTCCGACGCTTCCGCACACGTGTTGATGAAGTCGGTCTCGGCCGCGGACAGCGGTTCCATGCAGATGGTGATCCCGTAGTCGGCAACGCGAGCCATCACCTGCTTGAACAGCGCGACCGTCCAATCGAAAGCCTGCCGGCGCGACACGCCGGGCTGAAGCGAACGCTGCTTGGGAGACCCGAAGACCATCAGATCTCCGCCAAGGTCGCGCGCGGCCTCCGCGAGCTGGACGATGTACTCGGCAGTCGCAGACCGTACCGCAGCATCGGGAGAGGTCAGGTGCAGTCCCTGTGTTCCCGCGAGCAGCCAGTGCAATCCGATGATCTCGATCCCTGCGCCGGCGGCCTCCTTGCGCAGTTCCGATCGGCGACCGCGGCTGACATCGGTGATTCGTGGCGCGAGCGTGAATGGCGCGACCTCGACGCCGTCGTATCCCGATTGCTTCAAGAACCGGCATGTATCGCCGAACGACCAGTTCTCATAGAGCTCATTGCACATCGCAAACTGCATGGCAGGATTCTACAAAAGTTAAAAGTTAAAAGTGAGAAGTTAAAAGTAAGACAGCGGGTGCATCACTTTTAACTTTAAACCTTTAACTTGCAACTTTCTCTACGCCCCTGACCTCGTCGCCTTCAGGAAGGCCAGCAGATCCGCGAGTTCCTGACGTGTGAGCTGATCAACGAGTCCCGGCGGCATCAATGAAACAGTGCCGGGCTGCATCTCGGTGATGTCGCGTCGGAGAATGCGCGCCTCGTCGCGCTCGGTGGCGAGGACGATCTCGTCCGGCAAATCGTTGTTCCGCAGAACGCCCGTGTAGACCTGGCCGGAACGCGTCTTGACCACGACCGGTTCGTAGCCGCGGGCGAAGCTTGCGCTCGGATACGCGATCGCCTCGAGCAGATCCCGTTCGCTGCGGACCTGTCCGATTCGCGTCAGGTCGGGGCCAATCCGTCCGCCCATATAGCCAATTGCGTGGCACGAGTAACAGGCGACTTTCGGGTTGTTGAACACGGCTTGTCCGCGAACGACATCGCCGCCCTGAATCGTCGGCAGGAGCGCTTCGAGGCGGCGCAACTGATCCGCGGCATCCTGCGTGACCGAGGCGAGCAGCGTATTGGCCGCTTGCCGGACCGAGTCAGGATACTTCGCCACAATCGGACGCAACACGTCCGCGCGGACGGTGGAGCGGGCTGCCGATTGGTTCAACGCCGCGATCATCGCGAGCCCGGTTGCTTCGTCGGTCGCGCTGCCGAACGCGCGCAGCAGCCGCGGCAGCTCCAGCGGCCCGGCGGTCCGAAGCGATGAAGTCAGCGTGCTCAGCTGTGCCCGATCGAACGTCGCCTTCTCGACGATCGCCGCCGCCGTCGATCGAACCGAGATCGATTGACCGGGCTCGACGCCGGTGCGAAGCAGCGAGAACAGTGGCGGATCGACGCTCGTCAACGGCTCGGTCATCGCGGCGAGCGCGCCGAGGCGAATCTCGATCGGTCGCGACTCGTCACGGGCGACGCGAAGCAGCGAGGCGTTGAAGCCCGGAGCGGCATCCTTTGCCGCAGGCACCGCACGCACCACTGACATCGACGCGGACGCTGTCTCGGCATCGCCTGATGACAGCGCGCGGAGCAGGGGAGACATCCACAAGGTGGGTAGCGTCTTGATCCGCGTTCGTGCAATCGCGGCCATCGTCCGGAGTATCGATAGCGTGTCATGTTGCGACGACGCTCGCTCGAGGGTGCTGGCGAGCAGTTGTTGCACTGCGGCGCTGTCACCAAACAGGGTGAGCTTCTGTTCGAGCTCAACGCGCTCAGCCGGGCCGATGCTCGGCCGGGCGAGACGGCTCGAGAAGAATCCAGCCAGCGCCGAGCCCCAGTCAGGATGATGTCCGGCGATCCACCACGCGGTCTCCTTGAGCACCGGATCGCCGGAATCGAGCAAGGGGATGATCGGTTGTGCGGCCAGAGTGCTGTTGTCCATCTGATCGAGCGCGATCAACGCTGCGCGCTTCGAGCGCGAGGAGGTCGCTCTCGACGCGGCATCCGACGTCGCCGCGGGGTTGTTGATCTCGATGAGGGCGTAAGTGACGGAATGCTCGAGTACGCGATCGAGAGGCGAACCGGCCAGCGCAACCAGGTCCGGAACTGCCCGAGGATCGCCGGCGCGTCCGAGTGCCTCCGCGGCGACTCGTTGAATGGCTGGTGAGCCGGTCTTCAACGCCTGGCTGAGGCCGGGGACCGCGCCAATATCACGTGAGAGGCCGGCGGAATGGATGGCGGCGTGGCGGACGCTTTCGTCGCGATCGTTCAGGGCACGGCGCACCGACTCTCGCGCCTGCGCTGAGTCGATACGCGTGAGTGCCCAGACGGCGTTTCGTCGCGCGTCCGTAGACGCGGATTGCTTCAGGACACGATCGAGACTGACGACCGCTTCGGCTCCGCGCGCGCCCAGGGCACTCACCGCTCGCTTTTGCACTGCCGGTCGCTCGTCAGCGAGCAGCGCCGTGAGGTCAGCGACGCTCATCGTGTTCCACCGAAGGTCACGCCCGCGCGCATTCTGGACGGTCGGTGCGCCTGTGCGGCGAACCCGATAGATCGCGCCGAGCACGTCGGGCTTCGCCAGCTGTGATGTCGGGCAGCACAGCTTGTACCACGCGCCTGTATCCACCACGAGGAGGCTGCCGTCCGCATCTTCGATGACGTCGGTCGGATGGAAGTCGCGATCCTCGGAGACGACGAAGTCGGAGTCGCGGACGGTAAACGTGGCGCCGCTGGGTTCCAGCGCGTATCGCGACACTTTGCGCAGATTGAACATCGCGGCAAAGAAGTTGTCGCGAAATCCGTCGCCGAACGATGGTGACGCATAGCTCGTGAGTCCCGCCGGAACCGCGGGCCCGAGTTGACAGAGGATGGGCATCAAATCCCCGGTCCGTTTGTGACCGTCGATCACGGCGTGGACTTTTCCATACAGGCCGCCATAGACGGCGTGAAGGAATCCGTCACGACGTCCCAGTTGCGGCTGCTCCACGAAGGTCGAGGTGAGGAATGTCTCGCCGGACGAGGTGAACGCGACGTCCACAGGATTGTCCATCCCGCCGGTCATCACGACGTCCACGGCCGTTTCCCCAGGACGACGGCGGAGGATGTGTGAGGCCTTCGTGACGAATGGCGGCTTGCCGGGGCGCTCGTAGGTCTGTTCGGCGAACGCCCCCTTCGTCCAGTAGATCCAGCCGTCAGGGCCGAGATAGGGGCCGTGCAGATCGTTCGCACAGCCGGTGAGCGTTTTGCCCTGCCACCATTCCTCGCGCTGGTCCGCGACGCCGTCGCCGTCGGTGTCGGTCAACTTCCAGATGCTCGGCGGAGCGGCGACGTAGAGCGATCCCGCCAGCCACATTGCCCCTTCCGGGAACATCATCCGATCGGCGAAGACGACGCTCTTGTCGAATCGTCCGTCGCCGTCGGTATCCTCCAGCCGGACGATTCGATGCGGTCGATCGACGACCTGCTTGTCGGTCTTATCATTTGAGCCAGAGGAGTCCGCGACGTAGAGACGTCCCTGTTCGTCGAAGTCGGCGACGATCGGCCGATTGACCAGCGGCGGTCCGGCGACGCGTTCGATGGTGAAGCCTGCGGGCACGGTGATCGCCGGACCCGGAGGTGATGGCGTCTGCTCCGCGCGTGACGCGCCGTACGAAACGATGATGACGGTGAGTGCGGCGCTTACCAGCGAGAACGAGTTGGTCCGGTTCATAGGGCGCCTCGCGTCGTTCGCGACTCGCGGCTCGCGATTCGCGTTCACGCAATAAACACCGGCATCCTAACCTAGAACTGGCTCAGCGAGCCGCCGACGCAACGCCTTAGGGATTCGACGATGCGTGTCCGGCGAAGTACTCCTTGCGCGCCCGCACCTTCAGCTTGGAAGGCGTGACCTTGATCTCCAATTTGTGCATATGGTCGTCGAGCCGCGGCGGATCGAAGCCGAGCGCGTATTGATGGTGCAACTCGTCGGCGACGGCGGCAAAGGTTGTCGACAACTCCTCCGAGTGATTCAGCTCGAAATAGCCGCCGCCGGTTTCGTCGGCGATCCGCGCGAGGCCAGGATCCGGTCTGACCGACGTCATCGAGCCCATCGATCCCATACCGCCGCGGGGGTTGCGTCCGAGGAGCACCGTGGTCTGCAGGCCGATCGCGTAGACCATCACGTCGTCGCGCTGCGCGTCCTGCATGGCGTCCATGATGCTGCGATTGTTGACGGTGAAGTTCGCGGGTGCGTCGCCGCCGTCGCTGAAGACGAGCACCACCTTCCGCCCTTCACGTTCCTTCAGCGCGGCGATCGCGTCTTCGATCGCGTTCCAGAGGGGCGTCGGCCCGGTGACCGGCAGATCCGATCGCAGAATACGGAGCAGAGCGTTCTGGTCGCTCGTAAACGTTTCAGGCTGAATGACGATGCGATCGGCGAATGTGCCGATGCGGGCGGCGTCGCCGGGGCCGAGATTGCGAACGAACGCCTCGGCCGACTGTTCGACCAGCCGCGTGTTGCCTCGCATGCTGCCGCTGCGGTCGAGCATGACGACGACGCTGACGGGCTGGACGTCCGTCGAGAAGACGGTCAGCGGTTGCGGCTTGCCGTTATCGCGGATCTCGAAGGCGTCGCGCGTCAGATCGGTGATGAGCCGACCGTCCTTTTCAGCCACCGTGGCGTAGACGGCAACCGTTTTCGCGCCGCTTCGAAATGTCGGCTGTTGTGGTTGCTGCGCGCTAGTCGATGACTGGACAACGAGGGCGGTCACGAGCAGCGGAAGAACGAGCTTCATGGGTTTCCGTTGGGCGGCCGTCGGGGCCGCGAATCGGCAGGCATCTCTATCATCGCACAGGGAGTCGGTGAATTGGTGAATTGGTGAGTCGGTGAATTGGTAAATTGGCATCGCGCGGCTACCGCTGCGCTTCACAAGCACGCGCGGTAGCGCGTGCAAAGCTAAATTCACCAATTCACCAGTGCACCAATCCACCAATAAAAAAGGGGAAGCTTGTGGCTTCCCCCCAACCGAACCAGGTGATTTCTACCTAGAAAATGTACTTGATGCTGAACTGCCCCTGCGTTCCAGCCTGCCAGAGATCCGCCTGGCCGTAGCGCGGATCGAACGCGTTGGCGCCCGATGGCGAGGCCAGAATCAACGCTCTGTAGTCGTACCCCTTGGCGAGGTCGACGTGCGAGAGATCCATTCCGGAGTCCGCTCGAGCCAGGCCCGCGCCCTTGTTCAGAGAGTTGAAGGTGTGGGTCGCGGTCTTCTGGTTGAACAGGTTGATCACGTTCATCTCGAGGCGAACCTTCTGCGTGCCTCGCATCCGCACTTCGTGCGAGACCAGCAGGTCGGTGCGCGAGAGGAAGGGCGTGCGGCCCATGTCGCCGCGTCCTTCGACCATGACCGGAATCGTGTTCAGCGAATTGACGACGGTGGTCATGGGCGTACCGCTGCCGGTGTAGACGAAACCGCCGACCTGGGTGCCGAACGGCAGCGTGTAGGCGCCGTAGAATTTCGCGACCACCGGACGATCCGTCGCGAGACGGCCAACCACGTCGAGGTTGCCGTGCGAATCCCACACGAGCTCGTCGAGGTCCCACGCGCGTCCCGCTGCCGTCCCCGGACGAGCGATGCTGCCGGCCTGCTGCTGCGCAGTGGCCGACGATGTGCCAGTGGTGGGCGTCGAGATTTCGTCCGAGTTCGCCAATCCAGCGTAGTTGCCGTAGAGGCGGCTGATCGTGAGGTTGGCACTGCCGAACCAGTTGTTCGAGAAGCGACGGCTGAGCGTGATGTCCAGTGCGTCGTACTGCCGCAAGGGCTTCGGTGTACTGAACGGCGCCGTCAGCCCGGTCGTGAACATGGTCGTCGCCACGCCCTCGCCAGGGTTGGCGGCGAAGTAGACCTCGTTGCCGGTGGCATCCAGCGATCCGACGTCTTCGATCGCGCGGGTCAGCTTGTTGTGCACGTAGTTGACGCCAAGCGCGGTCGTCGGCGTCAGCTGATACTCGATGCCGAGGTTGGTCGAGTCCTGGTACATCGGCTTGAGATTCGGATCGATGGTGTCGAAGTTCGGCACGCGACGATCGCGGACACCACCCCACAGATCGCGCCCTGGCATGTTGGAGAGGCTCAGGTTGTAGACGTCGAGCGTGTCGAGCGAACGATAGTTCACCAGCCACGTGTCGCCGCCGAACGATCCGCGCGCCAGCTCGTACTTGACCCAGTCGAAGTACCGGCCCCAGCTGCCGTATGCCTTCAACCGCCCGTTGCCGAGCACGTCATACGTCGCACCGAGTCGCGGCGCGATCTTGTCGCCGAATCCGAACTCGAACGCGATGGGTGCCACGTCGGTCCGGAAGGACGGAATCGTTTCGCGCTCGGTTCTCACGCCGAGGTTGAGGGTGAGGCGGCTGCCGACGATCCAGGTGTCCTGTAGGTAGAGCTGCGGCATGTTGGCGTCAACGAGCCCGCGAGTGCCGCGATCGTTCACCTCGTAGTACCCGTAGGTGCCCGTTCCCGTTTGGCCGCTGTTGTTGACGAACGACGTGCCCCAGTTCAACAGCACGTATCCGCCCGGATATGCCGAATTCACTTCGTTCGTCGAATGCCGGACGCCGACGCCACCCTTGAGGAGATGTGACCCCGCCGCGTTGAACGCCTGGGTGTAATCAGCCTGGATGAAGCCGGTCTTCGTCTGATCCTTGTTGGTGATGAGCACCCGCGGCGTGTTCTGCGACGTCTTGGGCAACTGCAATTCGGCAGGCACGCCTGGAACCCCGATCGACGGAGTGTTCCAGATGACCGCCGTCGTCGTCGAGACGCCGGTGTCGTAGTAGTTGTCGGAGAACATGCCGCCGCGAACGCTGAGCGATGAGTGACCGCTCAGGATGAAGTCCACGTTGCCGCTGCCGTTGATCTGGTCCTGATTGAACCCGCGCGGGATCTGCGCGGCGTTGCCGGCAAGCGAGCTGCTGACGTAGTTCGGCCCGGTGCCATCGTACGCGGTCAGCGTGCCGGTCGATCGAATCGGCGTGTACAGGATGCTGCCGTTCGCGGTCATCCGCCGACTGGAGTAGGTGACTTTGCCGAACGACTGCGTCGCGGTCTGCGACTGCGGGATCGATCCCGGCTCGGTCCCATTCGAGAAGAGGTAGTTGTTCGTTCGATCGATGAAGCGCGGCGACACCGATGCGAAGAAGAACAGTTTGTCTCTCAGGATCGGGCCGCCGAGCGATCCGCCGACCTCGTTGCGATTGTTGTCCTGCTTCGTGTCCTGCAGGTGCAGCACGGTCGTGTCGTCGATCGGGCTGAGCTGCAACCGCTGCACGGGGCTCGCGGAGATGGAGTTGCCCGAGAAGTAATAGTGGCCTTCGCCAGTGAACTTGTTGCCACCTGACTTCGTGACGGCGCTGATCACGCCGCCGAGCGCTCCGCCATACTCGGCCTGAATGCCGCCAGTTTTCACCTGGACTTCCTGCAGATACTCGAAGACGGTGTCCTGCCGCGAGCTGCCGTACAGCAGGCTGTTGGTGTTCACGCCGTCGACGGTGAAACTGTTCTCCGCACCGCTGGCGCCGTTGACCTGGAAACCGCCTTCGATGTCACCTTGATTGACTCCGGGTGACGTCAAGGCGATGCCCTGAAAACTGCGCGTCTTGGGCATGCGGTCAAATTCCTCCGCCGTCACGTTGTGCGCGACGGTCGTGCTGTGAATGTCCACCTGGGTCCTGGTATCGCTGGTGACGGTCACGACTTCGGTAACGCCGCCAACCTTCAGCGTTGCGGGGAAATCGGCCGTCTTTCCAAGTAGCACGAGCACGTCGTCTGCCTGAACCTTCTGGAATCCCTGCAGCTCGGCGGTCACCGTGTAACGACCGGGATCCAGATCTGCAATGCGATACGCGCCGTCTGTACCGGTCACGGCAACCTTTTGTGCACCTGTCTGCTTGTTGGTTGCCGTGATTGTCACTCCCGGAACGGGAGCCTGACTCGCGTCGGTCACAATGCCGGCGATGCCGCCGAATCTTTCCTGTGCTGTGGCTGTACCTGCAGCCACGACTGCCAGCAGAAGTGCGAGGATGCTGACAGTAAAACGCAATCGCATGTCGACTACTCCTTGAATGAACCGCACGCTCATCGGTCCATCCTATGGATGGATCGGAGCTCGACACGCGTTATGTGACGGGCGGGTAACGGTTTGTGACGAGATGCGCTTCGCCGGTGGTGAGGATAGGGACGAATGACAGCTCATCGAATCACTCTCACTGATCACTAATCCTCGAATCCCTGGATCCTCGAATCCCCCATCCTTCGCATTCCTTATCTCCGAATCGCTGAATCACTTGCGCTGATTCAACGATTCCAAGGATTCACAGGATTCAAAGGATCAGAGACTCGAAGATTGGCGATTCAGGGATGAGTGATTCAGGAGCAGTGATCAGTGATGAGGGATTGAGCGGCTTGTGCTCTAATGCGGCATTCCAAGATGCGATTGGTCATCGTCTTCGGCTTCGCGATCGGTGTGGCCGCCATTGCTGCGGTCGTGGCGCAGCAGCCCGCGACTCAACCCACGTTTCGTACAGGCGTCGATGTCGTGCAGGTCGACGTCTCGGTGCTCGACAAGAATCGCAAGCCGGTCAAGGGCCTGACGAGCGCTGACTTCACGATCCTCGAAGATGGAAAGCCGCGGCCCATCGTGGCGTTTGTTCCCGTCGAACTCGGCGAGCCAGAGAAAGCGGCGGCGCCCGCGAGCTGGGTGCGCGACGTCGCATCCGATGTGGTCACCAATGCGGTGAAGCCCGAGGGACGGCTCGTCGTGATCATGTTCGACTGGTCGATCCGGTTCGAAGATCAGCTCCTGGCAAAGAAGATCGCTGCGGCGGCCGTCGATCAACTCGGTCCGAACGATCTCGCCGCCGTGATCTTCACCAGCCAATTTGCGAGCGGCGGTACGCCGCAGAGTTTCACCGCTGACCGTGGTCGACTGCTCGCCGCGATCGATCAGCCATTCGCTGTCGCGGCACACAATCCGCCGAAGGGCAATCCGTTCCACGATTCGCGCAACACGAACGAAGTGATGATCGACGATCCGGAAGGCTACGAGAGCGGCGACTGTTACTGCCGCATCTGCGTGCCGGAGGCGATCGCACGAGTAGCCGATGCGGTTCGCGACGTGCGGGGGCGGAAAAAGACTCTGTTGTTTATCGGCACCTACGTTCGTCTGTACGAGAGCCTGCAGGGGCCAACGACGCGACAAGGTCCCGAATTCCTCCGTCCCGGAGCCAACGGTCTTCCTGTGGTGCACCCCGGCGTCTGTGGGTCCTACTTGAAGGACGCCCGGGCCAAGATGGATCGAGCGACGTCGCTGGCGAATCTCACCATTCACGCCCTGGATCCGGTGGGCATGGAAAACGATGGCAACAGTCCGATGGGCGGTTCGATCGCCGGCCAGATGGATCGGCGCGACGATCTTATGGCGCTTGCCGAGACCACCGGCGGTCGTGCGGTGATGAACACCAACGCGCCGGAATCACTGGTGCTCTCGCTGTTCGCGGAAAGCCACTCGTATTACCTTCTGGCTTTTTCGCCCGCGGACCTGAACGCGAAGGGGAAGTTCCACAAGATCGAGGTGAAGGTGAACCATCCGGCCGTGAACGTGCGGACACGCGCCGGCTACTACACCGGCGAGACGCGTGTGAAAGAGGCCGCGCCGAACCTGCTGAACCCCGAAACCGCGACGGCGCTCGAGGGCGTGCTGCCGCGCACGGACGTCCCGCTCGCCGTGGGAGTGGCGCCGTTCGCCATGCAAAGCCGCGAGGAGTCTGCGGTGGCCGTCGTGCTCGGAGTACGGCAGCAAATGGTGGTGCGTCAGCCTGGATCGAACCAGCAGGTCAAGCTGCTGGCGGCAGCGTTCGACCGTCACGGGCGATCGGTTCAATCGGTGGAGCGAACGGTCGGCGTCGAGTTACCGTCGAACGCAGCCGGTGACGCTCCCTATGAAGTGCTCTTGCGCATGACGTTGAAGCCGGGCCGATACGAGCTTCGCGTCGCACTCGATGCGGGATCGGCCGAGCGCGCCAGCGTCTACACTGACGTCGACGTTCCGGACTTCTTGCAGCAGCCGTTGTCGCTTTCGGGCGTGGTTGTGGCGACGTCACCGGCGCTGCCGTCGGCGGCGCATGACATATTCAAGGATCTGTTGCCGATTGTTCCGACCGCGCGGCGCGAGTTCGCGCGGGCCAGCCGGGCCTCTGTGTTCCTCCGCGTTTACCAACGATCGAACGACGCTCCACAGCCGGTCAGCATGACGGCGCAAATCCAGGACCCGTCCGGCCGCGTACTAATGAAGGATGCGGTGGCGCTCGAAGCCGCGCAGTTTGCATCAGACCACGCGGCTGATTATCGAATCGCGCTGCCCGTCGAGCGCCTGACTGCCGGCGAGTATCTGTTGAGCATCGAGGCCGCTCAGGGTGAACACATTGCCTCCCGTGCCGTGCGGTTTGCCGTGCGATAGTTTTCGCCACGTAGTGCACCTTTTCTCACGCGATTACCGCCTATCAATCTGCGGAGGGACCCAACGAGAACGTTACGCTCGGTCAGGAGATGGAGCGCATCAGGGCGTCGCGGTCACGGATGGCGGATCGGCGGTGATCGACGGCAATACGATCGAACTTGCAGATCGCAACGGCGTCACGGTGTTCCGGAACAGTTCGGCAGACATCCTCAACAACTTCATCAAGAACAATCCACTGGCCGGGATTGCCGTCCAGTACAACTCCAGCGCCCGCATCGGATGGTTCGGTCCTCCCACCAACAGGATTAGCGCGCCTAACACCATCGAGAACAACGGCACCCACGGCGTGCAGATCTACCGGGGGTCGATCGCGCAGGTCTTTACCAACGTGATCCAGAACAACGCGAGCCACGGTGTCTTCCTCGATCGGAATGCCGAAGCCGAAATCGGCGCAAATAGTTTTCTCAACAATGGAGGGGACGCCATTCGGGCGATGAGAGGCTCGGTTCTGGACATCGGAACCGATGTGAACCACTCGACGCCCGCGTTCGACGATGACACCAATACGGGCACGAGCCGAGGGTTTGCCGTCAGCTGCATGATCGGCGGTGTGGTCGATGGACGGTTCGAAGCGCTGACGGGAGTGTCCGGGCTGAAGCTTTTCACCGAAGGCTGCATCGACAGTTCGCAGCAGTAGCCGCGCGTCAAAGGCAACGAGGTGGCTGCACACCCAGAAAAGGAGGCTGGCACTTTCCCACGAAAGTGCCAGCCTCCTTTTCGCGCGGCCTGCGAAGTGGCAAGCGAATTGACTGTCCCACTGCATGCCTAGACCAAATCGCTTGTGTCCCGACGGGGTCCCTCAACACGTATTCAATCGTGGCAATCGCAGGTCCCAGATCTTCCGCGATACCGCGGATTACCTCGGGTTTCTTGCGGCGTTGACCGATGCGGCGGAACGCACGGTGATGAGACTGCTCGCCTTCTGTCTTATGCCGAACCATTGGCATTTGGTGCTATGGCCGGTTCGCGGCTTGGAGGTTTCTGCGTACATGCAGCTCGTAATGAATGCTCATATCCCCGATCTGCAGCGTCGTCATGGCACGGCCGGCACTGGCCATGTTTATCAGGGTCGGTTCAAGAATTCCTCCATCCTGACAGGTCGACACTTCCTCAACGTCTGTCGGTATGTGGAGGCGAATGCACTGAGTGCGGGCCTTGTCGACCGTGCAGAACACTGGGAGTGGTCGAGCTTGGTGCGCACCGGCCCAGCTGATGGAATTGACATCCTATCGTCCTGGCCTGTCGCAAGACCCGCCACCTGGCTGGACGATGTCAATCGGCCACAATCAAATGTCTTGAGACGCGAGATCGAAAAACAGCTTCGCCGACAACGCTGCACTCAGAGCTAACGCGGGCGAAAAAAGGAGGCTGGCACTTTCTCGCGAAAGTGCCAGCCTCCTTTTCACACCCTCAGCCCACTTAAGCTACAATTTCGCAACTGTTTGCGTCGGTTTTGGTGACCTGACCGGGAGTGCCATGAAACGACTCGGGTTCTGCGTTGGACTGGTGTCTCTGGCCGCGGCGATCCTGTCGGCGCAGAGTAACCGTAGCATCCTTCCACTCGCGCGTACGGCCGCTCGCTCAGGGCAGGCTCCCGGCACTCCTGGCACTCAACGCACCCCCGACACATTTAAAAAGTACTGCTTCGAATGTCACGGCGGAGAAAAGCACCGCGGCGACGTCAGCATCGAAAAGCTGATTCAGCAGTCCGCGCAGACGACGATCGGCGACCACTGGGACGAGTGGGAGAAAGTCGCCGAGATGGTGGAAACGAGAGAGATGCCGCCGGAAGACAAGGCGGAGATCTTTCCTTCCGATGCGGAGCGCGCGGCGACGGTGGGGTGGATTCGATCGTCGCTCCGAAAGTATCAGGCGGCGCATGCGGGGGAGCCCGGCCACATTACCGTGCGTCGCCTCACCAGCGCCGAGTACGCTTACGCCATTCGCGACCTGACCGGCATCGACATCAAGGTCGGCGTCGATGCGTCCAGCGACTCGGTCGGCGGCGAAGGGTTCACGAACTTCGGCGACGTGCAATTCGTACAGGACACCAGCATCGAGCGTTATCTCGAAGCCGCGAAGCAGGTCGCCGATCACGCGATCCTTGGCGCAGGTCCGCTGGGCTTTTTTCCCGACACGGGCAAGACAGGCCTGGAGCTCTCCGCGCTGACGCGGATCGACGATCTTTACGCTGCGAAGGGCTTTCGCGTCGTCTCGGGCGAGGGCGGTCGTCCCTTTGGTCTTGAACGATACGGCAAGGCGCTCTACGTGGCGTGGTACTACAAGCATCGTGTCGCGCTTGGCGATCCGACCGCCACTATTCGCGGTCTCGCGGCGAAAGAGGACATCACCGGTCGATTCGCTGAACACATCTGGACCGTCGTCAACAAACCCAACACCGGATACCCGACGCGGACGACCGTCGACGGCTGGATGAAACTGCCCGCGCCGACGTCGGACATCAAGGCGTCGATCGCGAAGGCGCGCGCGGGCTGCGACGACCTCTACAAGGCGCTGACCACCTGGCCGAGCTGGTTCTTCGCGCGGGGCGACCTCGCAGCAGGAGGTGCCGGCGATGAGAGTCCGCTGACCTTCGACGACAAGACACTGAAGGCCGAGCCTACGCATCACTACACCTATCCCGTCGGCGTTCGGGGCGGACGTCGCGGAGGGCCGCCCACTGTCGGTCCAACCAAGGTGTTCCTGACGTTCGCCGACGTCAATCCACGATCGGGCGCGACGCCGGTGATCGTATGGCGGAATCCGCGGATTGTGACGCGCGCCGCTGTTGTACCGGGACGTGGAGCGCCAGTCGGAGCGGCCGCGACTGCCGCCACCGGTGCTGGGCCAGGACGTGGTGCGGCCGGTCCTGTTCTCTCGACTCAATCGCTCCGGGCTGCGCTTCCGTCGGACGCCGCCGCTGCCCTCCGATTTGGCACGAGCCCTGACGGATCTGCTCTCGGCGCTGACGACTTCGCCACCGCCGGGCCGGTGTCGTTCACGATCGACGTTCCGCCGGGCGGCAACGTCATCGAGTTCCAGGCGGATGCGGAACTCGGCAAGGATCGCAACGCCGTCGTGCGCGTGACCATCTCCGATCGCGCCGAAGGCTCACCCCGCGACGCGGCGCAGCGCGTGATCTTCGGCGATCGGCAGAGCGTGGGCTACGAGACCTTCCGCGCTCACATCGCTGAATACGTGTCGCTCCTGCCGCCGAACTCGCACGGTGAAGCTAATCCGGCAGATAAGGATCCCGTTCCGCCTCCGTTCGACGACACTTACAACAGTCCAGAGCACGATGCCTTCGTGTTGAAGGTGAAGTACCAGCGCAACGACAAGTTCTTCACCGAAAACATGGTCGACGGCGCCGATCGCGCACGGCTGAATCAGGCCTGGGCCGATCTGTTTGGCTCGTGGCCGTACCACGACGCCTATCTCGGCATGCTGGCCGATCATTACAATCTCAAGTTGACGAGCAACAAGATCGAAGACTACGGTCCAGCGGAGATCGACGCACTCCCCGCAGACGTCCGGCCGTATGTGAAATCACTGCGCGCCAACTACGACGAGGTGGTCCGGACGCAGTCGCTCGCTCAGTCTCAGCATCTGACCGATGCGCTCACGTTCGCGAGCCATGCGTGGCGTCGCCCGCTTACGCTAGAGGAGAAAGCAAGCCTGCGCGCGTTCTATCAGAGGTCGCGCTCCGAGACTCACCTCGATCATGACGCCGCCATTCGTGCGCTGCTGGCTCGCATTCTCGTCTCTCCGCAGTTCCTGTATCGCGTCGAGGCTGTTGGAAGCGGTCCGGAACGCCCGTTGAACGGATGGGAAATGGCGAGTCGTCTCAGTTTCTTCCTCTGGTCGTCGATCCCCGACGAGGAGTTGCGACGCGCTGCGGCCGCTGGCGAGTTGAGCAATCCAGCGCTCCTCGCGAAGCAGGTGAAGCGCATGACCGCCGACGCCAAAGCCCGTCGCCTGGCGACGGAGTTCTTCGGTCAATGGCTTGGCTTCTATCACTTCGACGAATACCGCGGCGTCGATACCACGCGGTTCTCGGAGTTCAAAGACGAAGTGAGGTCGGCGATGTACGACGAGGCCGTCTCCACCTTCGAGTACATCGTCCGGCAAGGCCGTCCAGTAAGCGAGATTCTCGACGCCGACTACACGTTCCTGAACAAGCCGCTGGCAGCGTTCTACGGCGTCGGAAAGGATCTGAAGCTCACTGAAAAAATGGAACGAGTTGATGGCGCGAACGCGTTCAATCGTGGCGGGGCGCTTCGACTTGGATCGGTGTTGACGACGACGTCGGCGCCGCTGCGCACCAGCCCGGTCAAGCGCGGCGACTGGATTCTGAGGAGGATTCTCGGAACGCCGACGCCGCCGCCACCGGCAGACGCGGGCACGATCCCCGCCGACGACAAGACCTTCAACGGACTGACGGTGCGGGAGCGGCTCGCACAGCACAAGCGAAATGCCACCTGTGCCAACTGCCACTCGCGGATTGATCCGCTCGGCTTCCCACTCGAAGGATACGATGCCGTCGGCCGGACGCGAGCCACCTACGGCGACGGCAAGCCAGTCGACGTTATCGGCGAATTTGCCGACGATACGAAGATCAGTGGTGCAGCCGGCCTGCTGGAGTACCTGCGCGGCAAGGACAAGCAGGTGATGACCACGCTGTCGAAGAAGATGCTGGGCTATGCGCTCGGGCGGACCGTGAGGGGATCCGATCGGCCTCTCATTCAGGCGATGACCGCGCGCGGTGATGACGCATCGTTTTCAGATTTGGCGATCGTGATCGTGAACAGCCGTCAGTTCCGAAACCGCGCGGCAGAGGACGCCGTCACGAGCGTGCCGACGAGTGCACGAGCGGACGGTCATTCGAACTCCGCGCAACAAGGGGTAGGACACCAATGAGCAGCCAGCGCGAACAAAAAGCGAACAAAAGGAGGCTGGCACTTTCCCGCGAAAGTGCCAGCCTCCTTTCTGAGTCACGGCGCCATTTTCTCCGCGGCATGGGGGTCGCTCTCGCGCTGCCGTGGATGGAATCGCTGCCGGTGTTCGGACAAGCGGCCGAAGTGGTGAAAACGAACGCGCCGCCGCTGCGAATGGGGATCGTGTTCTTCTCGAACGGCGTCGAGCCGATTCACTGGTGGGCGAAGGGCACTGGCGGCAGCATGGAACTGGGCCCGGCGGCGCTCCCGATGATGCCGCACCGCGAAGACATGGTGTTCATCCAGGGCCTGTTCAACCAGACGGCCGCCGTTTCGACAAGCCCGCATCTGGGGCGGATGAACGTGCTCTCCGGTGCGTCCGTCAGCCTCGATCCGAGCGAGATCCGCGTCGGCACCTCGATGGATCAGGTGATCGCGTCGCAGATTGGCGGTCACACCGCGATCCCGAGCCTGGTCCTCGGCATCGAGCCGAACGAGCTCAGGCTCGAGGACGGCCTGTCGATGATCTACGGATCGAGCCTGTCGTGGGTCTCGCCAACCAAGCCGGCGACGAAGGAGATCTATCCGTCGCGCGTCTTCGACCGCCTGGTCGGCGACGGCACGAGCCGCAAGATCGATCGCAGCATCCTCGACGAGGTGCGGCGCGACTCGCAGAGCCTGCGGCCGAAGATCAGCCGCGGCGACAACGTGAAGCTGACGGAGTACTTCGAATCGATCCGCGACATCGAGACGCGCATCGAGAAGGCGTCGAAGGAGGAGCGCATCGAAGGCTGGCGCCCGACGCTGGCGCAGCCCGACATGCCGCGGCCGAAGAACGAGCTGCCGCAGAACGTGCCCGATCACATGAAGCTGATGCTCGACCTGATCGTGCTTGCGTTCCAGATGGACAAGACGCGAATCGCGACGGTGATGCTCAACAACGACCTCTCCCAGATGAACTTCAAGTTCCTCGAAGGCGTCCAGGGCGCGCTGCACCTCGACCTCACGCACAACGGCCACGCGCCGGACAAGGAAGCGATGTACCTGAAGACCAATCAGTTTCACATTGCGCAGTTCGCCTACCTCACGCAGCGCATGAAGGACATCAAGGAAGGGGAAACGTCGCTCCTCGACAACTCCATTCTGATGTGCGCCTCGAGCCTGTTCGATGGCGACGCGCACACCGCCAACCAGCTGCCCATCCTGCTGACCGGCAAGGGTGGCGGCACGCTCAAGGGCGGACGCATCCTCGACTACATGGGCAAGGGAGACGAGAATCGCAAAGCCTGTAGCCTGCACCTCTCGCTCATGGACCGCATGGGCGTGAAGATGGATCAATTCGGGGACGCGACGACGCGGCTGGTGGAGCTATAGCCACAGCAGTGCTGTTATGAACCGTCGCACCGATTTCCCCGTGGTGCTGGTGATCTCGTCCCTCGAATGTTCCGATGCGTTCCGCGATGAACTCGTCGGGCTGCTGGCCGATTATCCCGTTGTGGCGATCCACGAACTCGACTCGAGCTCCACGCGCTGGACCGTATCATTCGGCGAGACAGCGTGGACTGAGGACCGCTCATTCTCCCGGTTGTCCAGGGGCATCCCCGTCGCTGGTACCTTTCGACTGAGCGTCGGGTGGCGGCAGTTTCCAGACGGTCATGAGCTGCTCGCGGCCCGGGCCGGCAGGGACATCGCCAAGGCGCTTGGCAACCGCGTCCAATGCGCACTGAGTGCACCGGGACAGCGATGGTCGCCTTCAGGGTTCGAAGCATCGTATGGCCGCGTCCAAGTCGGCCGGATCGTCGTCGCGCCGCCGTGGATTTTTCCCGACCTCGACGCCGGCAGATTGATCATCAAGATCCGACCTTCGATGGGTTTTGGCACCGGTCATCATCCCAGCACGCGACTCGCGCTCTCGCTGTTACAGCAAATCGAATGTGAAGGCCGTTACGTACTGGACGTCGGCACCGGCTCGGGCATTTTGGCAATCGCTGCCGCCAGGCTGGGAGCGGCACGGATCTGTGCGATCGATCGCGACCCCGACGCGCTCGTCGCGGCGGCAGACGGCCTGCAGCGTAACGCTGTGAAACAGCGGGTGGACTTGAAGCAGGCGGATATCTCAGTCGACACCCTCGGTGAGTTCGACGTGGTGGTCGCGAATCTGGAGGCCGAGCAGATTCAGGCATATGGACCCTCGTTGTGGCGACACGTCAAGCCGGGCGGACACCTGTTGCTCTCCGGCTTTTGGACAACCGAAGTTGAAAAGGTCGCT